>LXNI01000564.1_pt1 | contig 41430 bp, 36 predicted proteins | sample 809091 | NCBI WGS metagenome assembly LXNI01 (sample SAMN04870527, study PRJNA318959) | sponge metagenome | biome: 01000161; feature: marine sponge reef; material: water | host: Sarcotragus foetidus | place: Greece: Milos, Mediterranean Sea | collected 2013-05-29 | depth 5-7 m
TCGGAATCGCTTTGCGATGCCGGCAATCCATGTGAATCGGCTCTACACTATTGAAATAGATCGGATTCACATGTTTTGACAAAACCGCGCCGTGGTTCCGTCAAAACATGACCCGATCTAGCCCTCTGAACGAATTGGAACTATACGGAAGGCCTTGGCACAGTTTTTTGCGCCAAGGCCTTTTTCTTCGCCGCGTTGGTTGGTTAGAAACCAAGCTCCTTTAGAATCTGCTCTGTGCTGGCGCCTTTTGCCTCCGGGGGATCCGGCGCGGTGAGTTGGCTCCGGCCGAAGCGGGGTCCGGGGCTTGGCTGTGCCCTGCCGGCGTACTCCACAATAGCAGCCCGTTCCTTGATATGAGGGTGGCTGGACACCTCTGACAGCGGCAGGACCGGCGCGAAACAAGTGTCGGTGCCTTCGAGCAACGCACACCAGTCAGCCTGGGTCTTTGATCTGAAAACGCTCGAAAATCTTTCCGAAAGGACCGGCCAGTTGGCAGGATCATGGCGATCCGGCAACCCGCCGATATCCAAATCCAGTTTCTGGACGAGCTCCTCATAAAACCTGTTCTCCAAGGCGCCGACGGAAACGAACTTTGCGTCCTTGGTCTCGTAAGTCCGGTAATAGGGTGCTCCGCCGTCGAGATGATTGCGCCCGCGTGTTTCCTGCCACCTGCCCATCGCGGCCAGGGTGAAATACAGCGACATTTGAAACAGGACCCCATCCAACATCGCTGCATCGATGACCTGCCCGCGACCGGATTTCTGTGCTTCCAGGAGGCCTGCCAAAAGCCCACAGGCGAGATACAAGGCGCCTCCGCCGTAATCGCCCACGAGGTTTAATGGCGGTAACGGCCCACCGTCTGCCGGCCCGATGGCATGCAATGCGCCTGAAAGCGCAATGTAATTGATGTCGTGTCCGGCGGTTTCAGCGAGCGGACCATCCTGTCCCCAACCCGTCACCCGACCGTAGATAAGTTTGGGGTTACGCGCGAGGCACTCCTCCGGCCCCATGCCGAGCCGCTCCGCGGTGCCAGGGCGGAATCCTTCAATCAGTCCGTCCGCGGTCTCCACCAATTTCAGGATGATGTCGACGGAACGGCTCTCCTTGAGGTCCAGTTCGATCGAACGCTTGCCGCGTCGCTCGATGGCCAGCGCTGGGTCCGCACCCACCTCCGCTTCACCTGGACGTTCGACGACAATGACCTCGGCCCCCAAATCGGCCAACAGGAGGCCACACATGGGTGCAGGGCCGAGGCCGCCCAATTCTACAATCCGATAGCCTGCCAGCGGACCCATGGAGCTAATCCGCGATGAATTTCTCGTTGCGGGCGGCCATATCGCGCAGAATTTGAGGCGCTTCGAAGCGTCCCCCGAATCGCTCCATCATCTCATCGCATTCCACAACAAACCGCGAAACTCCCACGGTGTCGATAAGGCCGATTACCCCGCCATAGGCGGATGGAAACGCCCACCCCAGGACGGATCCCACATCTGCGTCAATCGGGTTTTGTATCACGCCTTCTTCGATTGCCCGCACCGCTTCCAATGATTGGGCGTAGAGAAGACGCTTCTCAATGAGATCGCGCTCAAGCTCCTCACCTGCTGGAGGGAAACACCTTGGCAGGCCCGACCATGCATGCTGACCGGTATCATCATAGTCATAGATACCGCCGCCGCCGGCTTTGCCCGTCCTGCCGGCCTCAGTCAGTTGATCGAGAGCTTCGGTTAATCTGAGCCCTCTTAGCCCCGTTTTAGATCCATCGCCGGAGATTGAGGCAACGATGTCTTTGAGCAGCGTCAGGGATGTAATGTCGGCCATGGACAGGGGTCCGATGGGCAAGCCTGCTTTGAGTGCAACGTCGTCAATCAGTTCGGGTGACAGCCCCTCGGCCAAGAGCGTAAACGCCTCACCGGTATAGGCCCCGACCACACGGCTGGTAAAAAAACCGAGCCCGTCATTTACAACGATGGGCGTCTTTCGCATGCCCGCTACCGCATCGAGAGCCCGGGCCAGTGTGTTCTCGTCAGTCTCTTCCCCTTTTATGACCTCGACCAGCTTCATACGGTCAACGGGTGCGAAGAAATGCAGTCCGATGAAGCGCTCTGGATCTGTAGCGCTTCGGGCAAGGGTGGAAATCGGTATGGTCGAGGTGTTGCTGGCAATGGGCACTTCAGAGCGGATCACGGCACACAGAGCGGCAGTGACCTGATCCTTGACTTCCTGAACTTCGGAGACAGCTTCAAACACCATGTCGACATCGGCGATATCGCCATAGGACGTAGTAGGATTCAGGCGGGCCAGCATTGCTTCGGCGGCATCCGGTTTCATGCGATTGCGCTCAACGGCGCTCTGAACCCGTTTGGCAATCGACGCGGTTCCGGTCTCAAGCCGGTCTTCGTCAGCCTCCAAAAGATAAACATCGTATCCGGCCAACGCGGCACAATAGGCGATACCCGATCCCATCTGGCCCACGCCGACAACCGCCACACTTTTTATATCAAACGAGGCAACATTTTTCGGACGGTCCTTCATCCCATTGGCGGCATTCAAGCCCAAGAACAGTGTCCGGATTTTATTTTTGGCGACCTTAGAGGCCGCAACACCCGCGAACTTTTCTCGTTCCAAAGACAAACCGTCGTCGATGGCGTCCACCACACCGCCTTCGACAGCCTCCATGATCGCTTCAGGTGCCGGTTCCAGACCAGGCTTTCTGCGCCGGACCCTGGCCCACATCGTTGCCATGATCTCCTCTCCCTCCGGCGACTGAAGCGAGGGCCCGGGCAGGGAGAATCCGTCCCGATCCCAAGGCTGGTCCGCCGGCGCGGTGTTCGAAAGAATGGCCTCCTTGGCTTGATCCATGAGCTCGTCAGCGGGGACGATCAGGTCAATCAGCCCGATCTCATGCGCCTTGGCCGCCGTGACCTGCCGGTCTTCGATCATGATCTGCAACGCTGCCGCCAATCCAACGAGTCGGGGGAGCCGCTGGGTGCCACCGGCGCCGGGAATAAGGCCTAGGGAGACCTCCGGCAAACCCAGCTTGAGGCGCGGATCATCCGTGGTAATTCGGTAGGTGCACGCGAGCGCGATCTCCAGACCGCCACCCAATGCCAAGCCGTTGATCGCGGCCACAAAAGGTTTGGGAGCGAGCTCCATATCCCGCATGCAGGATTGAACGGTTTCTATGATCGACGCCGCATCGGCGGGGTCTTTGAGGGCCTGCAATTCCTTCAGATCTCCGCCGACCAGAAAGGACTTCTTGGCCGAGGCGATGACCACACCCTTTACGCTGGTGTCGGCGGCCAAGTCCCTCACAGCCTCATGAAGTTCGTTGACAACCTCACGGTTCATGAAGTTATGGGATGAGTCAGGACGGTCGAATACGATCGCGTGTACGCCCTCGCCGTGGTCTTCGATATTAATGACTGACATCCTGATTCCTCATCCCCTAGCTGAAATCAGCCCTAATATCCATTTTCTTAAACAGCGATTTGCCGATGATGGATTTCATAACCTCCGATGATCCCCCGGCGATCCGCTCGACACGCGCCTCGGCGTAGGCGCGGGCGACGGGGTATTCCCACATATAGCCCCACCCGCCGAACAACTGCAGGCAGGTGTCGACGGTCCGCCCCTGCATTTCGGTGGTCCAGAGTTTTGCCGCGGCTGCCGTTTCCGCACTTAGTTCGCCCTCCACGTACTCTTCCAGCAGGCGATCGACCATGCACCGGCCGACGGTAAGTTCCGTGTGAACTTCGGCCAGTTTGAATTGGGTATTCTGAAAGTCGGCCAGTTTCTTGTGGAACAGTTCCCGGTCGGCGACATAGGCAACGGTGTCACGAAATACTCCCTCTGACTTCGCGAGACTTGAGACGGCGATGGTCAGCCGTTCCCGTGCAAGGCCGTGGATTAGTTGGAAGAATCCTTGCCCTTCCTCTCCGCCCACCAAATTTTCATGAGGCACCTCAACATTGTCGAAAAACAGTTCCGACGTGTCCTGCGCTTTGGCACCGATTTTCTTCAGGTTCTTACCCCGCGTGAAACCGGGTGTATCGGCTTCGACCAGGAACAGCGACATGCTATCGGTGGCGTATTCGTCCTTGGTCTTGGCAGCAACGAAGAACACATCACCAATCTGGCCGTTGGAGATGAAGACCTTCTGGCCATTCAATACGTATCCGGCATTGGTCTTCTTGGCGCTTGTGGACATCCGGCGGAGATCGCTGCCCGCACCCGGTTCCGTCAGGGCGATGCCCGAAATTGAGTGCCCGCTGACGAACTTTGGGAGCCAGAGGGATTTTTGTTCCTCGTTGCCGAAGCGCTCCAGATAGGGCGCAGCCATCTCCGAGTGAATGCTGAAGCCTGGGCCGGAGGCACCGACCCGGGCCATTTCTTCCATCACGACGACGCTGAATAGGTAATCGGCGCCGACACCTCCATACTCTTCCGGGACAGTCGGGCACAGCATGCCGGCGGCACCGGCCTTCTCCCAAACTTCGCGGGAAACGACTCCTTCTTCATCCCACTGGTCGTGATAGGGCAGGACTTCGGCTTCGATAAAGCGCCGCACTTGATCCCGGAACATGTCGTGTTCGGGAGAAAACAGCCTTCGCGGCATGGTGTCCTGGATCATGCTTCCTCCTTTATCCCTTGATCCGTTCGCGGATAAGGTCCTTGCGGACCTTGCCGACGGCGCTTAAGGGCAACGGTTCATCGGTGAAGGTCGCGCTCCGGGGACATTTGTATCCGGCGATGAGGTTCTTGCAGTGGTCCCGGAGTGCTTCTTCGGTCAGGCACGCCCCTTCATTCACGACCACAACGGCGTGAACCCGTTCTCCCCATTTCTCGTCCGGAATACCCACCACGGCGCAAGCGCTTACCTCGGGGTGACCGCTGATGGCGTTTTCCACCTCGCCGCAAAATACGTTCTCACCCCCGGTGACGATCATGTCTTTTAGGCGGTCGGCAATCCGGACAAACCCATCCTCATCCATGACACCCACATCACCGGTGTGGAGCCATCCATCCTTCAACGTCTTTTCAGTGATGTCCGGTTGTTTCCAGTATCCCAGCATAACTGACGGACTCCGGATCAGGATCTCGCCGGCCGTCCCGGGCGGCGCGGACTGTCCGGCTTCACCCTCGATACGGACCTCGCTGGTCATATTTGCCCGCCCGGCGGTACTTAGTTTTCCCGCCAAAGGTCCCGAAATCACATGACGCTCGGGTGGCAAAATGAGGCAAGGGCCCGTGCATTCCGTTTGCCCGTAAATCTGGATCAAGTTCACATCTGGACACCGTTCCATTACTTTACGCAGCAGCGCCTCGGATATAGGCGCTGCGCCGTAGACGATGGTGTGAACGGCCCTGAATGCATCCCCCACATCAGGCGACTCCATCATGCCGGTCAGCATCGTCGGGATCAGGCTAACGAGGGTCACTTTCTCGTCGGATACCGTTTCCAAGAACGTTTCCGGAGATAGGTCCGCCGGAAATACGTGGGTGGCCCCGGCGAAAGAGCATGCGTGTGAAACTCCCGCACCCGCCAAATGAAAAATCGGAGGGGCGTGGATGTACACCGTCTCCGAAGAGATATTCAGATCATTGACGAGATTGAGGGTTTGAACCGTCAATGCGCCGTCACTGACCATGACGCCTTTGGGGCGGCCTGTTGTTCCGCCGGTGTAATACAGCGCAGAGAGTTCGGACATGTCCGACCTCCAGGGCTCGAGGCCTTCTGCTTTTTCCATATCCTTGAGCCGGTGCCCCTGGCCGGTTTGTCCGTCGAGATCAATCAGCACGAGATCCCGGCTAACGGCCTGGGCGAGAGAGGCTATTGCATCCTTGTTGGCGCCGTCACCGGCGAGGCCTCTGACTTCCGCTTCGTCAACGATGCGCCGCATTTCCTCCGCGGAGAGCCGTGTGTTTAGCGGAACAAGCACGCCGCCCATCCACGGTACCGCGTACATCATGGTCAGGTGCTCCGGGGAGTTGGCGGCGAGGACCGCAATCTTGTCCCCCGGTACCAAGCCGAGGTCCCGCAGGCTGTGGGCGACCGACTGTATCCGCCCGGCAAACTCCTCCCAGGTCTGTCGACCAGCCGGGCTTACCAGCGCCGGACGATTGCCAAATATCTGGGCGGTTCTGGCGAGAGCTTGGGCAAACATCTATCCACTGAGACCCATCACTGAGCCGCTCCGTTCAGATCCGGCCTGGCGAGAAGGCCGTCGAATAGAATGTTCAAAACGCTGTCCGCCAACTCGTCCATTGTCCGGGTGGCCGACAGATCGACGCCGTGGGTGGCCTCGACAACGGGCGCCAGGCAATAGGTCATGGCGGCGGCGGAGATGATCGTATGGGTCACCGTGTAAACGGGTAGATTTTTTATCTGGCCGGTCTTGATGCCTGCCGTCACAGTCTCGTCAAACGGCTCAAAACCCTGCTTTAGGAATTTGTCGGCAATCCATGTGAGGCGGGGACCGGGTGTCGTACCTTCGTGGACCATGATCCGACTGAGACTGACATCCAGGGCACTCATTTTCACGAAGCGCCGCACCAGAACCTTGAGACGGCTGACGGGGTCCAGGTCCTTCAGTTCATCCTTCGCCAGGGGAAACCGTTCACCAAGGTCCCGCATCAATTGTTCGATGGCCGCCCTCCAAATCTGCTCTTTGGTTTTGAAGTGGTAGTGAACCATGGACTGGGACATACCGGCGTTTTCGGCGATTAAGCCTGTGCTTACCGCTTCGAAGCCATGCCTGGCAAAAGCATTGATCGCGGATCTGAGCAACAGCTCCCGGGAACTCTCCCGGCTTGCCATCTCGGTCAATGACGGCCTGCCCCGTCGGGCGCTGCGAGTCCTGTTGCCGGTCTTGCGGTTGGGGTTTTTTTTGAGTGTGTCTTCAGCCGTAACCATGGAATTCAGCCGGTCATGACCTGGAGCGGCGTCCGCGATTCATAGTGAACGATATTTTTCAGCATGCGCTCCATCAATTCGAGCCGGACGACCTTATGAGCCTCAGAGGCCCAGAGATTGACGATCTCACCAGGGTCGTTTTGGAGGTCGTATAATTCTCCCCAATTTTCCCCGGCGTAATAGGAAACCCTCCAGTCACGGTCGACGTAGGTCTTTACCCGCAAAGGCGAGTCGCGGCCGGGCAGAGGAAGCGAGGTCGCCTGCTCGACGACCACACCGTCCCGCCGCGAGGCCTCTCCGTCGAACATAATTTTGTTCAGGTCTTCTCCCAGCATGCCTGCCGAAGGTGCCAATCCAGCCCGGGCTAGGATCGAATTGGGGATGTCCTGTGAGCAGCCGATCCCGCTGTGAGTTTGTCCGGAGGCCTCGTCATCGGGGTCCTGCCAGATAAAGGGCACGCGAATAAGCCCTTGGTAGTGGAGCAGCGCCTTTTGCATCAGCCCGTGGTCCCCCATCCAGTCACCGTGGTCACTGGTCAGGATGATGACGGTGTTCTCGTGGAGGCTGTGCTCCTTCAGTTTCGCCAATATTCGTCCGACACTGTCATCGATGAACGAGACCATGCCGTAAGTAAGGGCGGTGATTTGTCTTGCCTCGTCTTCCGTCACGGCGTAGGGCCGTACCCAGTCCCTTTTCGCCGTTCCATCGGCTAATTCCTGATGCAGGCGCGCCAAGATGGGCGTCTGGTCATGAGGCTGATGGTAAAAAGAGGACGGTAATTCGATATCCGCCGGATCATACATGTCCCAATACTTCCCGGGCGGTGTGAAGGGATGATGGGGGTCCGGAAAACTGCACTGGACGAAGAACGGTTTATCCTGGCCCCTTTTCACGTAGTCATCGAGATACTCCAGAGTCATCTCGGCGACATAGTTGGTCGGATAGAGTTCCTCCGGCATGCGGGGTTTCCGGGCTTGTGGCGCGTTGTAGCGCGGGTCGGGCTCCGGATTTACGCTGGAACGATTCTTGGCCTCGTCGGGAAACCGTTCCCGAAGCCATTGGGTGTAATGTCCCTGAACATCATCCCCATGCCAGGTGCAAACACGGAAGCGCTCAAATCCGTAGTAGTCACCTTTCCGCTCATCGGCCCTCGGATCTATTGAGTTTTGAAAGTTCAGCTCCCGGTCATATTCCGGACCCGAGCGAATACGAGTGCGGGAGTCACGCAGGTCTTCGGGCGGTGGATCGAGGTCTTCGGCTGCCTGCCGGAAACTGGGCCGCTCGGTGGTCATATTTTGGAAGTGGGCCTTGCCAAAAAGGGCTGTTTCGTACCCGCCGGCCTGAAGCAGGTGGGTATAACACACGGAGTCCAGTGAAATCGGGATCCCGTTCACCCGAACGCCGTGTTGGGTAACGGTTTGGCCTGTCATAATAGTGGCCCGATTGGTTTGGCAAATGCCGGAATTCACATAAAAATTCTCAAACCGGCGGCCACGCGCGGCCAGCGAATCCAAATGCGGCGTTTTAAGGACCGGATTTCCGGCACAACTTAGATGATCCGCCCGCTGTTGGTCGGTGATGATGAACAGTATGTTCGGCCGCTCAACGCTCATGTCGTTACATCCGCTCCCTTACTGGCCACGGTCTATTTTTATTGTTTAATTGACCAATAAATTACGATATCATGAAATGAGCTGCAGAAACAACCGCATAAGATCCGAAAATATATGAAGAAATGATAATTTATTAAGAAATTAAATAATTTTCGACGGAGGATGCTATGACCCATCAGACGGAGCGTGAACTGCCCCGGCCGACACCAGAGACAACTCACTTTTGGGAGGGCACCCGGACCGGAGAGCTTCGTCTGCAGAAATGTGACGATTGTGGGAAGATATACTTTCCGCCGCGCCCGTTCTGCCCCAAGTGCAGCAGCCGAAATGTTTCCATCTTTGCGGCCAGCGGCAGGGCGACCCTATACAGCTACGTCATCAGTCGTATCCCGGCACCGGGCCTCGAGCCGCCCTACTCGGTGGCCGTCGTTACATTGGAGGAGGGTCCCCGGCTGATGACAAACATCATCGGCTGCGACCAGACGCCGGAGGCACTCACTCTCGACATGCCACTCGAAGTGACATTTGAAGCGCAAAACGACGAAATCACCCTCCCCTTCTTCAAACCGGTGGCGTGATATCATGGCTCGAGGAACGGTGGCCGTGGTCGGTGCGGCGGAAACGACGGAAATGGGGGTTATCCCCGAAACATCGGAACTTCAATTGCATGCAGATGCCGCTCTCAACACGATGGCCGATGCCGGCCTGACCGCGGCGGATATCGACGGCATCGCCACGGCTGGCGAGGCGCCGGATGTTCTGGCCCAATATCTGGGGATCACGCCGGCATGGCTCGATGGGACATTGATCGGCGGAAGCTCTTTCATGCTCCATGTCCGGCACGCGATGGCGGCAATCGAGGCGGGTCTGTGCACGACCGTTTTGATCACCCACGGGGAAAGCGGCCGTTCCCAGGTCGAGGCCAAGGGCTTTCCGGAATTTATCGGCGGCAAACTGGCGGGCCAGTTTGAAGTCCCCTACGGGGGCAGCCTTCCTCCCACAATGTTCACCATTCCGGTGCTCCGCTATCTGCAGACCCATGGCCTGCAGCCGGAGGACATGGCGCCTGTTTCCGTGGTTCAGCGGGAATGGGCCGCTCTGAACCCTCGCGCCACCTTCAAGGACCCTATTACGGTGAATGACGTCATGAATTCGCGCATGGTCGCCTATCCGTTCACCCTCTTGATGTGCTGCCTCCGGACGGACGGCGGCGGCGCCCTGATCTTGACCTCGGCAGACCGGGCAAACGATTTTCCGCACCCTCCGGTCTATATCCTGGGGACGGGCGAAAGCGCCGAGGGCCCCATGGTGAGTCAGCTTAATGATTTCATTTCATCCAAGGCGTTCCGTCTGTCGGGAGAACGAGCCTTCGCCGAAGCCGGTATATCCCACGATGATGTCGATCACCTGATGATTTATGACGCTTTCGCCCACGTGCCTCTCTATGGCCTGGAGGACCTGGGCTTCTGCAAACCCGGTGAAGCCGCGGCTTTCGTGGGTGACCGAAATACGGCACCAGGCGGCTCACTGCCCCTCAATACCAATGGTGGCGGCCTCAGCTACATGCACTCGGGCATGTACGGCATGTACGCCATGCAGGAAAGCATCCGGCAACTTCGGGGAATCGCTCCGGCCCAGGTGCCCGGCGCGCAGGTTTCGGTCGCACATGGTGTCGGCGGCATGTTCTCAGTGGCCGGGACGATCATATTCGGCAACGAGTCCGCCTAACCCCAAGCCTAAACGGGAATCTGTTCGACCAGGCCAACGGCACAGCTGACCGCTTTGGCCTGATGAGCCGATAGCTCACTAGGCTCAACCGCATCCGGTGAAGAATAGGGGCCGATCACTTCGGTCCGAAACCCGGCCATTTCTTCCAGGACGGCGAGACAATGGAAGGGCGCGAAGCTCTTCAGAAGCTCATCGACAATGTCGAAAGTCGGGCCGCTGACATCCAGGCAATTCTGGTCTACGCCATCAGTCGCTGGGGACGATTCCAAGATGCAGATGAAAGCGCACATTACGAGTTCATCTGTCGCGAAAACGGTATTGCGGTTCACTACTGTGCAGAGCAGTTCGAAAACGATGGAAGCCCGGCCCCGACGATGAGGTTGCCACGGTGCGGTGGATGTATGGTGAATTCGTCGACGGTGGAAAATCGGAAAAGGAAATTGCGTCCTCGTTGAATGAGTAAGGGATCGTAACGGATTTGGACCGGCCGTGGACGCGTGGGACGGTTCATCAGGTTCTCACAAATGAGAAATACATCGGCAACAATGTCTACAATCGCCAATCCTTCAAGTTAAAGCAGAAGCGTGTAGAAAAGGATCCCGAGCTGTGGATCAGAGCAAACAACGCGTTCGAAGCGATAGTTGACGCCGAAATCTTCTATACCGCTCAGGGTATCATTCGCTCCCTACGTCGCTGCGATGAGCCAAAAACACTCTCATGCCTAATTCAACACTTCTGTCCAAATAGGCCTGACGGGATACAACCGCAATGCAAATGCCACACTCGCACCCGATTGCTCCGGGCTGCGGTAACCACGTTTCGCTGGAAATGTTACCCCGGTTGTTACCCTGATAGGATCACTGACTGATCGATTCTTGGTAACTCATTGAAAAAATTGGGGGGCGATCGGGGACTCGAACCCCGGACCCGCTGATTAAGAGTCAGCTGCTCTACCAACTGAGCTAATCGCCCGCCAGGCCTTCAAGCCGGGGGCCGCGAACAGGCCCCTGCTTTGGGGGAGGCGTCATATAGCAACCGCGCCCGGGTTTGTCGATACAGGCGTTCATCAATCCAGGCGTTCGTCAATTCAGGCATTTGCCGATACGGGGGTTTGCCGGGCGCGGGCGGCGGCGGGCGGCGCCTAGTCCCCCGAGGCGGCGCCGGGACCCAAGGTAATGTCCCGGTGCACATAGACGCACATCAAAAGCCCGAAGGAGAACAACAGCATCAGCATGGCGGTGCCGCCGTAACTGATCAGCGGCAGGGGCATGCCGACCACCGGCACCAGGCCCATCACCATCGCCACGTTGACGAAGATGTTGAGGAAGAACGCCGAGGTGACGCCCATCCCCACCAACCGGCCGAAATGGTTGCGGCAGCGGAGGCTGATGGCGAAGCCGTAGATCAGCAGCAGCAGATAAAGCCCCAGCAGCCCGAACCCGCCGACCATGCCGAACTCCTCGGCCAGCATGGTGAAGATGAAGTCGGTCTGCTTCTCGGGCAGGAAGTTCAGGTGGCTCTGGCTTCCCTGGAGAAAGCCCTTGCCGAACAGCCCGCCGGAGCCCAGCGCGATCTTGGATTGCAGGATATGATAGCCCGCGCCCAGCGGATCGTTTTCGGGCCGGAAGTAGGTCAGCACCCGGGCCTTCTGATAATCGAGCAGCACGAATTGCCAGATCGGATAAACGGCGGCGACGGCGGCCAGGCCGGCGAAAGTAAACAGCCAGGCACGGACACCGGCGAGGAAGAACAGCACCACGCCGGTGAACAACAGCAGCACCGCGGTCCCGAAATCCGGCTGGCCCAGCACCAGGCCCACCGGGGCGGCGATCAGGAGCGCCGGGACAAACAGATGGGTCAGCCGGGCCACATCCCCGACCCGGCTGGCATAGAAGTAGCGGGCGAGCGCCAGGATCAGGGTGATCTTGGCGATCTCCGAGGGCTGGACGCTGACAAAACCGAGATCGAGCCAGCGCTGGGCGCCCATGCCGACGGTGCCGACGAACTCCACGGCGATCAGCAGCGCCAGGGACAGGCCATAGAACACATAGGCATAGCGCAGCCACAACCGGATGTCGGTCACGGCGACCACCAGCATGACCACCAGCCCGACCCCGAAGCGAGGCATCTGGCGGGAGGTCCAGGGATCGGCGTTGCCATCGGCCGCCGAATACAGCATGACGAACCCGACCGACGCGGTAATCGTCACCAGCAGCACGAGCATCCAGGGAATCTGCCAAATCTTCCGGCCCAGGGTGAGCTCGGGATCGCGGCTGGAGGAAAGCGCCATTGGACTACCCTTCCCGCTCCGCCGGCCCGGACACGGCATCCTCGGGCAGCCGCGCCCGGGGCTGACCGCGGGAGGGATCGCGCTCCTGCACCTCGCGGAGGATATCGCGGGCGATGGGCGCGGCGACCGACGCACCGCCGCCGCCGTGTTCGACGATCACCGAGACCACATAACGCGGATTATCCACCGGCGCATAACCGACGAACAAGGCGTGATCCCTCTCCTCCCAGGGCAATTCCTCGTTCTTCAGCACCCCGGTCTCGCGCTCGGCCTTGGTGATCCGGCGCACCTGGACGGTTCCCGTCTTGCCGCCGATCCGGCGGCCGGTCTCTTTGATCCGGGCGCGGAAGGCCGTGCCGCGGGGCGAGTTCATCACCCCGGCCATGGCATTGGTCATCAGCTCCAGGTGGGAGGGGTGAATATCGAGGGATTCGAACGCCGGCAGATCGGGCCCGGCGGTTTCCCGGGCATCGAAGGGAATGAGCTGCTTTGTCAGCCGCGGCCGCACCGCCTTTCCGCCATTCACCAGCCGGGCGGTCATCACCGCCAACTGCAGCGGCGTGATCAGGAAGAACCCCTGGCCGATCCCGGCAATCAGCGTTTCGCCGGTCTGCCAGGACTCGCCTTTGACCATTTTCTTCCACGCCCGGCTGGGGATCAGTCCGGACTTCTCGCCGGGCAGATCAATGCCGGCCTTCGCCCCGAGCCCCAAGCGGCGGGCCATGGCGGCAATCCGGTCGATGCCGGTCCGCCGCGCCATCTCATAGAAGTAGACGTCGCAGGATTGAACGATCCCGTCGACCATGTTCATGGTCCCATGCCCCTCCCGCTTCCAGCAATGGAAGGTGGCCTCGCCCAGCTCCACGTGGCCGGGGCAGAAGACCCGTGAGTCCGGGGTGACCGCGCCTGTTTCCAGCGCCGCAAGAGCGACGGCCATCTTGAAGGTCGATCCCGGCGCATACTGGCCGGCGATCGCCTTGTTGTTGAGGGGCGAACGCGGATCGCCGATCAGGTTGCGCCACTCCTCGGGCGTCAGCCCGCGATTAAAGGAATTGGGATCGAAGGTCGGCGTCGAGGCGAGGGTCAGCACGTCGCCCGTATGGGCATCCATCACCACCGCCGAGGCCGATTGTTCACCGAGCCGCCGGGTGGCGTACTTCTGGAGTTCCAGGTCAACGGTCAGCCGGGCCTCGGTTCCGGGCTGGCCCTCGCGGCGCTCAAGCTCGCGAATTTCGCGGCCCAGGGCGTTGACCTCGACCTGGGAGGTGCCGGACCGCCCCCGCAACACCTCATCGTGCACCCGCTCCAGGCCCGCCTTGCCGATGCGGAATCCCGGCAATTCCAGCAGCGGGTCGCCGGTCATCTCCTTTTCGGACACCGCCGAGACATAGCCGAGGATCGGCGCGGTATAGATGCCGTCCGGATAGTACCGGCTCTCGCCGACATCGATGGAGACGCCGTCCAACTCAGGCGCGTTGACCTCGATGCGCGCGACCTCGTCCCAGGTCAGGTTCTCACGGACCAGCACCGGCAGGAATCGCCGCTTGCGTCCAACCTCCCGGAGAATTCGCTCGGTCTCGGTCTCGCTCAACGGCACCACCTTGCTGAACGTGTCGAGCGCCTGGGCCACATCGACGGCCTTTTCCGGGATGAGCATGGCGCGGTAGTTCTGCCGGTTGATGGCCATCGGCCGGCCGAAACGGTCGACAATCCGGCCGCGCGGCGGCGCCAGCAGCTTCAGGCTGACCCGGTTTTCCTCGGCCAGCGTCGTGTAGCGCTCCGATTCAACCACCTGCAGGTAATACATGCGCCCGGCGAGCGCGGCGAACAGCACGGCCTGGCCACCGCCCAAAATGATGGAGCGGCGACTGAAAAGGCGATAGCGGTCACCGTCGCGATGCATGGGCCGAAGTCACCATTAGGCCTGCTGCAAGAACGCCTGCTGCCAACGAAGAAATATCCAGGCAACGAAGGGGAACAGGCCAGCCGTCACCAGATACTGGAAGAGGAACGCTTTCATGTCCAGTAACGTCACATGGAACGCGGACGCCAGCACCCAAAGTTCGAGGGTCGCCAAGAACCAGATGATGGCGAAGCCGATCCAATAGATCAGAAACGATTTTCCCGCCAGGAACCGGCGCTGCAAGACAACCGCACCGTAGAAGGTCAGGAACACCAGCGCGAACAGGCCGACCGGCGCACCGCTCAGCATGTCCTGGGCGATCCCGAGTAAAAACACGGCAACGAAGGGCAGCAGGTGGGGCCGATAAACCGCCCAGTGATAGAGGGAGATGGCGGCCAGGACCGGCGCGACCGAGGCATAGTCCGGAATTCGAACCGGCAGCATACCCAGGATGATCAAGGCGAGTGTCAGTCCGAAGGGCGTCAAATTGCGCGCCAACCGGTCAAGGCGGAGAAAAAACTCGCGGCTCATTTACCGCCGCTGGCGGGGTTGGCCCGGTCGCCGGATTCCAATACACCGCCCAACCCGAAATCGGCCGCGCGGACGAACTCCAGCCGCTCGCGGCTCATGTACGGCTGAACCTCGATCCCGCCGTCGGTGACCGCGGCGACGATGCCGACCGGCAGCCCCGCCGGAAACGCGCCGCCGTGGCCCGAGGTGACAACCCTTTGACCGGGGGTGATGCGCGCGCTGGGCAAAGTGTGAAGCAGGCGGGGCCGGCCGCCATTGTTGCCGGCCATGACCGCGCGGACCCGGGTCTTTTCGATCACCACCGGAATCCGCGAGTTGATATCCGTGATCAGCAGCACCCGCGAGGCGCGGGAGCCGACCCCGACGATACGGCCGACGAAGCCGTCATTGCCGAGCACTGCCTGGCCGTCCCGGATGCCCTGGCTTTTGCCCGCATTCAGAATAATCGAATGACTGAAACCGGAACCTGAATCCCCGATGACCCGCGCCGTGTGGTGGCTGACCGCGCTCTCCGGGACGACGTTCAGCAGTTTATGAAAAGCCTGGTTCTCGGCATCCAACTTACGGGCCGCCATCTGCCAGTCCCGCAACCGGGCATTTTCCTCCCGAAGCCGCGCGTTCTCGGCGCGGATATCGGCAAGACTGCGGACATTGTCGACGGCCTGGGTGAACGTTGTCACCGGCTTGGACATGGCGTCGAGGATCGGCGCGACCGCGTCGGTCACATGGGTGCGTGCGCGATCGACCAGCACGGTATCCACCTTGCCGACCAGCATCAGGCCGAATGCGGCCAGTATCAGTCCCAGGTACGTGAACCGCTGAACAAAACCCCTCAGCGGCGCCGCGATACGCAAAAAGGTGCTTGGACGTTCCTCCAAACTATTCCCTCCGTTAACTCCGACCTCGGGCTGCCCCAAGTGTTCCGCCCAACTGTCGGTGGAAATAGTTAACACATGGTTGTTAATACATTGTGGTCAGCACGTGGCGCATCTTCTTCATTTCCTCAAGGGCGCGCCCCGTACCAAGCACCACGCAACTTAGCGGCCCGTCGGCGATCGAGACGGCCAAGCCGGTCGCCTGGCGAAGAACATAATCCATCTTCGACAAAAGCGCGCCGCCACCGGTCAGCACAATGCCCTTGTCCACGATATCGGCCGCCAATTCCGGCGCCGTGTGTTCAAGCGCGACTTTCACCGCCTCGATGATGGCGCTCACCGGCTCGGCCAGGCTTTCGGCGATCTCGCGCTCGGAGATCACCAATTCCTTGGGTACGCCGTTCATCAGATCGCGGCCCCTGATTTCCAGGGTCCGGCCTTCGCCGTCTTCCGGCTGACAGGCGGACCCGATTTCTTCCTTGATGCGCTCGGACGAGCCCTCACCCACAAGCAGATTATGGTTGCGGCGGATGTACGCGATGATCGCCTCGTTCATCTTGTCGCCGCCGACCCGGACGCTTCTCGAATAGACGATGCCGCCGAGGGACAACACGGCAACTTCGGTCGTGCCGCCGCCGATATCGACGACCATGGAGCCGGTGGGCTCGGTCACCGGCAAACCGGCCCCGATCGCCGCCGCCATGGGCTCCTCGATCAGATAGACCCGCCGCGCGCCGGCGGCTTCCGCCGATTCCTGAATGGCCCGGCGCTCCACCGCGGTAGAGCCGGACGGCACGCACACCACGATCTGCGGCGAGGCGAAACCCCGCCGGTTATGCACTCTGTTGATGAAGTACTTGATCATGTCTTCGGCGATTTCGAAGTCGGCGATCACGCCGTCACGCAGCGGCCGGATTGCCGAAATGTTGCCGGGCGTCCGGCCCAGCATCATCTTGGCCTCCTCGCCGACCGCGAGAACCTGTTTCTTTCCTTTGACGTCGGCAATGGCGACGACCGAGGGTTCGTTGAGGACGATGTCCTTACCCTTGACGTAGACCAGCGTGTTCGCCGTACCCAAATCGATCGCCATATCGGCGGAGAGGAAACCAAATAGTCGGGACAACATCTAAACTCTCAATGCCTTTCCAAAAGCCGTTCAACTCCTCCCGGGTCCGGACTATTTGACCGGTTCTTATGGGTCGGATTCCGGGGCGCCACCGGGGTTCGCCAAGCGGCGGCCACCGGTACCGTCTTATAGCACGGTTTATTCGCCGCAGGTATCGGGCCTGTGCGTTTTTCTCCGTTTTTCTGCCCCTTGGGCGGCACGCCGGCCCATCAGGCCGAGATCGCCGCGGGTGCCGTCTTCTTCTGCTTCACCAGCAGTTTGTTGAGGGCGTTGATATAGGCCTTGGCCGACGCGACCACCGTATCGGTGTCGGCGCTCTGGCCATTGACCGTCTTGCCCTTTTCCTCGAGCCGCACGGTCACCTCGGCCTGGGCTTCGGTGCCCTCGGTAACCGCATGCACCTGATAGAGCTGCAAATGGGGATCTTCGCCGGTCAACGCCTTGATAGCCTTGAAAACCGCATCGATCGGCCCGTCGCCGGTCGATCGGGCGGATGTCACCTCGCCGTCGATATTGAGCGACAGATCGGCCTTGGGCGGCGTGTGTACCGTGCCGCACAGAACCTCCAACGACGCCAGTTTAATCCGGTCGTTGGTGCGCACCACGGTCTCGTCCACGAGCGCGATGATATCCTCGTCGAACACGTCCTTCTTGAGGTCGGCCAAATCCTTGAACCGCTTGAACGCATCCTCCATCGCATTGTCGCCGATGTCGTAGCCCATCTCCTTCAGCTTCTCCCTGAAGGCGTGCCGGCCCGAATGTTTGCCGAGAACCAATTTCGATTCGGTGAGCCCGACGGATTCCGGCGTCATGATTTCGTAGGTCCGGGCGTTCTTCAGCATGCCGTCCTGGTGAATACCGGACTCATGGGCAAACGCATTGGCGCCGACGATGGCCTTGTTGGGCTGGACGGTGAAACCGGTCACCGTGGAGACCAGCCGCGAGGCCTTGGTGATGTTCTCGGTGACGATCCGGGGCGTGTAGGGCATCAGATCCGCCCGCGTCCGGAGCGCCATGACGATCTCTTCCATCGCCGCATTGCCGGCCCGCTCGCCGAGCCCGTTGATGGTGCATTCGATCTGGCGGGCGCCGGCCTTCACCGCCGCCAGGGAATTGGCCACCGCCAATCCCAAATCATTGTGGCAGTGCACGCTGATGATCGCCTTGTCCATGTTGGGGACCCGGTCCCGCAGCATGGTGATGATCGCCGCGAATTCATCGGGGAGCGCATAGCCCACCGTGTCCGGAATATTGATCGTGGCGGCCCCCGCATCGATGGCCGCCTCGACACACCGGCACATGAAGTCGTGCTCGGTGCGCGAGCCGTCCTCGCACGACCATTCGACATCGTCGGTGAAGTTGCGGGCGTGCGTCACGCTGTCGATCACCGCCTGATAGACATCGTCCGGCTCCATCTGAAGCTTGTACTTCATATGGAGCGCACTGGTCGAAATGAAGGTGTGGATCCGCGGCCGTGCAGCGGGCTTCACCGCCTCGCCGGCCCGCTCGATATCCGCCTTGCCGGCGCGGGCCAGACCGCAGACGCTGGAGTCCCTGACCACCTTGGCGATCTCGTTGACCGCCTCGAAGTCGCCCTCGGAAGCGATCGGGAAACCGGCCTCGATTACGTCGACGCCCATCCCCTCCAGCACCTCGGCGATGCGAAGTTTTTCGGACAAGTTCATGGAGGCGCCCGGCGACTGCTCGCCGTCGCGCATGGTGGTATCGAAAATTATGATTCGCTCCGGGTCCGTGGCGGACTCGGCGGGGCTTGTCGTTGTTTCGTTGGCTTTTGTCATCTCACTGGACCATTTGAATAATTCTGATTGCGACCGGAAAGCCTCTCTCCCCCGAACGTCCGCCAGTTAGGTGACGAGACCGCTCAGGGGCGCGTAAGTCGCAGGGCCAGGAGGAGGCCGAGACCGGAGACGGCGATGGGGGAAAGCGCGCGCGCGGACCAGCCGGGCAATTGCCCGACGGTCAGGCCGTTCATCAGGCCGTTCATCAGGCCGTTCATGTGCTCGCGCGAGCGGTTCATCGTCGTCTCCATGCGCGGGAATCCCGCGAAAAGCGCCGGAATAGCGCGCTCAGGCCCCTAAATTGTCCGGTTTGGGCCATAAGTCAACAATAATCGCCGGAACCTAAGGAGCATCCAAGGAGAAACCAAGGAATTGTCGCCGCGCGCGGAAAGCGGTTGATCCGGGGAATTGGGAGGCCGGCAGCAGGTGGCGGCGGCTATTTCGGCGGAGCAGGTCAAGGGGCGAGGGAGCACTTGCCCCCCCCCCTCACTCAAGAAAAAGGGGTGCGGCGCCTTGGCGCACCTGCCCATGCTGATATATGGTTCGCCGATGCACGTTTCGAGAAGCTTTTTGGCCACTATCCTGCCCGGGGTGTTGGCGTTCGCCGGATTGCTGTTTTTCCACCTGATCTTCGGCGCGGACGCTTCCGCTCAATCCAACTCGCTTCCGCGCAATGAACAAATCATGTACGGCGACCGCCAGTTCTCTCCGGCGGAACTGAAGGCCAATAATGACTTGCTTCAATCCCTGGACCGGAGTGGAGTAAGCCGCCGTGATGCGGCGCGGCGCGCCGTGGTCCTTGGCTTCCGGCATTTTCGCGAGGGCGATATGGCCACCGCGGTGAAGCGCTTCAACCAAGCATGGCTGGTGGATTCCGAATACGGGCGGGCCTATTGGGGGCTGGCCATTGTCAGCTTCGAGAGGGACAAGGACGCCGCAACTGCGGAACGATTGTTCCTGAAGGCCGCTGAGCTGTCACCCAAGGACGCCAAACTGCACGTCGATGTCGGCCGGTTCTTTGGCAAGACCGGCAACCCCTCAAAGGCCGGCGTCTATTTTGAGCGCGCGCTCAAGATTGATGAGGATGTCCGGGACGCGCACCGGGGATTAGCCCTGGCGTACGCATCCCAGATGAAATTTCGACAAGCGCTGGATCACGCAAAAATCGCCAAGCAGCGAGGAGAGACGCTGAAACCGAACGCCGTTCCATTCCTCGCTTGCCTGGTCGGCATGATCGAAAAGGGCCTGGAGCTAAATCAAAAGAACGCGGCACTGTGTGCTGATCCTTAGGTCCGGTGCCCAGCCCTAGTTCTTGCTCTTATCCACCAGCGCATTTTCGGTGATCCACGGCATCATGGAGCGCAGCTTCTCGCCCACCTCCTCGATGTGGTGGGCTTGCGAAGCCTTGCGCATGGCCTTGAAGCGGGGGGAGCCGACCTTGCTCTCCAGCATCCACTCCTTGACGAACTTGCCGGACTGGATGTCGTCGAGCACCTCCTTCATCCGCGCCTTGGTGTCCGCGTCGACGATGCGCGGCCCGGAGAGGTAGTCCCCGTATTCGGCGGTGTTGGAAATGGAGTAGCGCATATTGGCGATGCCGCCCTGATAGATCAGATCGACGATCAGCTTTACCTCGTGCAGGCACTCGAAGTACGCCATCTCGGGCGAATAACCGGCCTCGACCAGGGTCTCGTAGCCGGCCTGGATGAGGCTGGTGAGCCCGCCGCAGAGCACGGTCTGCTCGCCGAACAGGTCGGTTTCGCACTCTTCCTTGAAGGTGGTCTCGATGATGCCCGACCGGCCGCCGCCGATGGCCGAACCGTAGGACAGCCCCACGTCGAGGGCCGCGCCCGAAACGTCCTGATGAACGGCGACCAGGCACGGCACGCCGGCGCCGCGGGCGAACTCGGAGCGCACCGTATGGCCCGGGCCCTTGGGCGCGATCATGAAGACGTCGATATCACCCGGCGGCTCAATGAGGCCGAAGTGGATACTGAGGCCGTGAGCAAACGCGATGGCCGCCCCCGGTTTGATGCGGCCCCGAAGCTCGTTGTCGTAGAGATCCTGCTGGGTCTCGTCGGGGGCCAGGATCATGGTGACGTCGGCCCACGCGACCGCCTCGGCCGGCGTCATTACGGGCAGGTTCTCGGCTTCCGCCTTGGCGATGGAGCCGGAGCCCTGACGCAGCGCCACGGCCACTTCCTTGACGCCGGAATCCCGCAGGTTGAGGGCGTGGGCGTGCCCCTGGCTGCCATAGCCGATGATCGCGACCTTCTTGGTCTTGATCAGATTGATATCGGCGTCACGGTCATAATATACGCGCATGATCTTCCCCAGTTACATGTCCTTACCGCCGCGGGCGATGGCGGCCACGCCGGTCCGCGACACGTCCACGAGCCCCAGCGGCTCCATAAGTTCGATGAAGGCGTTCAGTTTGCCGGTATCGCCGACGATCTCGAAAACGAAGGAACTGTTCGTGCTGTCCACGACGTGGGCCCGGAATATATCGGCAATGCGCAGCGATTCAACCCGCCTCTCGCCCTTGCCCCTCACCTTGACCAACGCAAGCTCCCTGGACACCGACGGCCCCTCGACGGTCAGGTCGGCGACCCGGTGCACCGGCACCAGGCGCTCGAGCTGCGCCCGAATCTGCTCGATGATCATCGGCGTGCCGTTGGTCACGATGGTGATCTTGGACCGGTGCGCGTCCTCGTCGACCTCGGACACGGTGAGGCTCTCGATATTGTAGCCCCGGCCCGAAAACAGGCCGACCACCCGGGCCAACACGCCGGCCTCGTTGTCGACCAGGACGGAGAAGGTGTGCTCCTGAATTGCGTCCTTGGCCGCGACCAGCTCCCGCTTGGTCGCCGCCTTTTTTGGTTTTCTCGCTGCCACGCTTTCCTCGCTTTACACTGGTCCCGGTCAGCGGAACGCCACCAGTGTGTATTGAACGTCTAGGCCAGGGATGCCATCGCCAGGTCGTCGTCGTCAACCTCGGCGCGCTGGTCGTTCGGCCCCAGCACGATGTCATAGTGAGCGGCGCCCGCCGGGATCATCGGATAGACGCTCTCGAACCGGTCGACGCCCATATTCAGGAAGCATGGGCCCTCGCTCTCCAGCATGGCGATGATGGCGTCATCCACCTCGTCGGGACGGGACGCGGTCAATGCCTCGAACCCAAACGCTTCCGCCAGCTTGACGAAATCGGGCGAACCGCTCAAATCGCACTCGGACTCAAGATTGCCGTGGAACAGTTCCTGCCACTGGCGGATCATCCCCAGCACCTGGTTGTTCAGGTTGAGGATCTTCACCGGCAGCTGATAGTTGGAGATGGTCGCCATCTCCTGGATGTTCATCATCAGCGAGCCTTCGGAAGTGACGCAGACCACCTTGGAATTGGGATTGCCCTTCTGCACGCCCATGGCCGCCGGGACGCCGTAGCCCATGGTGCCGAGCCCGCCCGAGGTCATCCACCGGTTGGGCTCCTCAAAGCGGAGGTGTTGGGCCGCCCACATCTGGTGCTGCCCCACGTCGGTGGTGACGTGGATGTCCATTCCCCGGGTCAATTCGTTGAGCCGGGACAAGGCGAATTGCGGCTTGATGATGTCGGGACCTTGGTCGAACCCGTACGAGTCCTTGGCACGCCAGCGGTCGATCCGCGCCCACCATTTCTTCAGCGCCGCCTTGTCGGTCTTGAGCTTCTTCTCTTTCCAGACCTTCAACATGTCGCGGAGCACCGAGGTGCAGTCGCCGATGATCGGCACGTCGACGGCGATGTTCTTGTTGATCGACGACGGATCGATGTCCACGTGCACCTTCTTGGACTTGGGCGAGAACTCGGCGGTGTTGCCGGTCACCCGGTCGTCGAACCGGGCACCGATGTTCACCATCACGTCGCAATGGTACATGGCCATGTTGGCTTCCAGGCTGCCGTGCATCCCGGGCATGCCGAGGAATTGCGGGCGCGACGCCGGGTAGGCGCCGAGACCCATCAATGTCAGCGTGCAGGGATAGCCGGTCATGTCGACCAGCTCGGTCAGCAGCCTGGAGGCCCGGGGGCCGGAATTTATCACCCCGCCGCCGGCATAGATGATCGGCTTCTTGGCCGACGCCAGCAGCTCGACGGCTTCTTCGACGGCCTTCTTGTCGCCTCTGATCTGCGGCTTATAGGTCCGCTTTATTTCGATATCATCGGGACCGACATAGGCGCCCTCGCCGAGAATGATGTCCTTCGGGATGTCGACCAGCACGGGCCCCGGGCGGCCGGCGGTCGCCACATGAAACGCCTCGTGGATGACCCGCGCCAGATCCTCGGTGCTCTTGACCAGGTAGTTGTGCTTTGTCGCCGGCCGCGTGATGCCCGTTGTATCGGCTTCCTGGAAGGCGTCATTGCCGATCAGGTGAGAGGTTACCTGACCGGTCAGGCAAATGATCGGGATCGAATCCATCAGCGCGTCGACCAGGCCGGTGACCGTATTGGTGGCGCCGGGCCCGGAGGTCGCGAGCACGACGCCCACCTTGCCGGTGGAGCGGGCATAGCCCTCGGCCGCATGCACGCCGCCCTGCTCGTGGGCGACGAGAATGTGTTCGGTCCGGTTCTGCTGGCCGATCTTCTCGTAGAGCGGCAGGGTCACGCCCCCCGGGTAGCCGAAGACGACGTCGACGTCCTGGTCGGCAAGGGCTTTCAAGATGATTTCGCCACCGATCATGCGTCGCGTGCTCATGGTGCTTCTCCTCGACCTGGCCTTCGTACGAGGCCTTCAGGCGCTTTTTGCTGTCCCAGTTTTGCGGTCCGTACAGAGCCGGAATTTTGCAATGCAACAGACCAGAAACAAAGCGCGCCGGCGGCACGGCAAAAGCCAGCCGGCGGCGCAACGGAGGCGGAAATTAGGGCTTCAACCTTGCGTCGTCAACACGTTTTTTCGAATTTCTGAAAAGATTTTTTCCCGGAAACTTTCCGAATATTGCTCAAATATGGTCAAATTTGAAGAAATCTGATGACTTAGCCAGGTCATTTGCCGCTTGGCGTAGTTCCGGGTGGCCTGCTGCAGGCTCGCCAGCGCCTCTTCCCGGCCCGCCTCACCGCGTATATGGCGAAGCAAATCGGGCACGCCCAACGCCTTCATGGCGGGCAGCGCCGGGTCAAGGTTCATTTCGGCGAGCGCCGCCACCTCGTCCAGCGCCCCCTCCTCCAGCATCGCTTCCGCGCGCCCATCGCAGGCGGCATACAGATCGTCCCGATCGGGCTTGAGCGCGATGACGAAGAACCGGGCATCGAGGGGCGGCGCCGCGGCCTCGGCCTGCCATTCCGACAGGGGCCGGCCCGAAGAGAGATAGACCTCGTAGGCGCGGATCATCCGCTGCGGGTCCGACGGCCGGATGCGGGCCGCCGAAATTGGATCCGCCCCGGCGAGCAGTTCGTGAAAGGCCTCCGGGCCGATTTCCGAGAATTTTGACCGCGCGGTTTCGCGGCATTCATCGGCAACGTCGGGGATATGGTTCAGTCCCTCCATCAGGGCTCGGATGTAGAGCCCGGTGCCGCCGACAATGATCGGAAGTTTGTTCGCCCCCCGGGCCGCCTCGATCTCGGGGACGGCCAGTTCGAGCCAACGGCCGGCCGAGCAGGCCTCCGCCGCGCCGAGCACGCCATAAAGCCGGTGGGGGGCCGACGCTTCATCCGCCGCGCTCGGCCGCGCGGTCAAGACCCGCAGCTCTTCATAGACCTGCATGGAATCGGCGTTGATGATCACGCCGCCGAACTCCCGGGCGATGTCGATGGCGAGCGGCGACTTGCCGGACGCCGTCGGCCCGAAGATGACGATGACGGGGGCGCCCGTCATGGACTTAGTCCAGCACGAGCGACACCATGCCGTCGGCGAGCTTGGGCTCGAACCAGGTGATCTTGGGCGGCATGTCGGCTTGCGCGTCGGCCACGGCCATGAGTTCGGCGACGCTGATCGGGTAGTAGGCGAAGGCGACGTCCCAATCGCCCGAATCGACCCGGCGCTCCAGTTCGGCCATGCCGCGCGCGCCGCCGATGAAATCGATGCGGGGGTCGGACCGCTGATCGGCGATGCCGAGAATGGGCTCGATGACCCGGGTGTTGATCAGACTGACGTCAAGACGGTCTTCGGCGGGCGCGTCGGCGGGCACGTCGTCCTTCGGCGCCAGGCTGTACCAATTTCCCGCCAGATACATGCCGAAGGTCCGGCGGACCTCCGGTTTCGCAGCCGCATCCCGCTTTTCGACCAGGAAAGCCTCACCAAGGGCAGCGAGGAATGCTTCCGCGTCGCGTCCGTTCAGCCCTCTGATCACCCGATTGTAGTCGATGATCCGCACCTCGCTTTCGGGGAAGCTGACGATCAGAAAACGATCCCAGGGCCCAGCGCCGCGTTCGGCCCGCCTCGCCGCCGCGACCCGGGACGCCGCCGCCGAGCGATGGTGCCCGTCCGCGATATAGATCACGCCGATATCCTGGAACGCCGCGGTAATCCGGCCGATCAAATCATCTTCGGAGACCGCCCACAGGCTGTGATCGGCCCGGCCCACATTGGTCACCGCATAGGCCGGCGGCGTTGCGGTGACCGAGGCGACGACATCGGATAATTCCATGTTGTCGGCATGGGTGGTGAACACCGGGCCGGTCTGCGCATTGACCGCTTCGATCTGCTTCACCCGGTCGGTTTCCTTGTCGGGCCGGGTGGTTTCATGGCGGCGGATGAGGTTGGTCTCATATCCCTCGACGGACCCGGCGGCGGCGATGCCGGTCTGGACATGGCCATCCATCGCTACCCGGTAGATGTAGTAGCCCGGTTTTTCGTCCCGAACCACCACCCCCTCCGCGACCATCCTGGCCATGTTCTCGGCCCCCTTCGCATAGACCGCATCCGAGTAAACGTCGGTGCCCTCGGGCAGATCGATCTCGGGCTTGGAAATGTGAAGAAAGCTCAGCGGGTTGCCGCCGGCCATCTCCCTCGCCTCGGCGCTCGACATCACGTCGTAGGGCGGCGCGGCAACCGATTGAGCCTTGTCCGCGACGGGACGAAGCCCCCGAAAGGGTTGAACGAGTGGTTCCGGCACGTTGAGTTCCTGCGGTAATTCTGTTTGTTTAATGGAGCGTTGTTCTTATCGCGCACCGCCTGAAATGGCCATCCAAATCGCACCGCCGGTCCCGGCTGGATGGGGACAAACACCCGGCCGGCGATCATGCCGACCGCCCGGGCGAGAGTCGGAATCGGGAAATTACGGCGTGGCGTGGCGTCAAGAACCGCAAAGCGCTCATGTGCCCGGCAGGAACCGGCGGGCACGGTCCGAACAGGCCGCACACGTACCGCCGGCGGATATAGACCGGGCCCGGAGACGGGAGGCTCAGCTCTCGCCGATACGCAGGGCGACGAACCTCAGACCGCTTTGGCCCTCGACCAGAAGGAGCAGCGACTTCCGGCCGGCCTCCTTCGCTTCCTTGATCTTTCGGTCCACGTCCTCGGGCGAGCGCACCTCGTCCTGGCTGACCTCGACGATCACATCGCCGGCCCGCAGGTTCTTCTCGGCGGCCGCGCCGTTGGGTTCGACACCGACGACCACGACGCCGCGGGTGTGGTTCTGGAGGCTGAATTTCTTGCGCGCCGCCTCGTTGACCCGGGACAGGGTGAGGCCAAGCTCGGCGACCGAGTGATCGCCGATTTCACCGGTATCCTGAGCCGGGTCCGCCGAGGCGGCCTCATTGTTGCCCTCGTCCAGTTCACCCACCTTCACGGTCGTGGTCACGCGCTTGCCGTCCCGCCAAACCTCCACCGGCACCGACTTTTCGATTTCGGTCTCGGCGACGATCCGCGGCAGCTTGCGCATTTCGTCCACGTCGCGGCCGGCGAACTTCAGGATGACATCGCCGGCTTTGATCTCGCCGTCTTCCGCCGGACTTCCCTCGGAGACGCTGGCGACCAATGCGCCGGACACGCCGTCCAAACCAAGACTCTCGGCGATTTCCTCGGTCACCTCCTGAATGCGGACGCCGAGCCAGCCCCGGCGGGTGCGGCCATACTGACGGAGCTGGCTGATCACCGACTGGGCGGCGGCGGCCGGAATGGAGAAGCCGATCCCGACACTGGCGCCGGAGTGCGAAAAGATGGCCGTATTAATTCCGACCACCTCGCCGGCCATGTTGAACAACGGGCCGCCGGAGTTCCCCTGATTGATGGAGGCGTCGGTTTGGATAAAGTCATCGTAAGGGCCGGAATTAATATTGCGGCCCCGCGCGGAGACGATACCCGCGGTCACGGTTCCACCGAGACCGAAGGGATTGCCGATCGCGACCACCCAGTCTCCCACCCAAATCGCATCACTATCGCCAAACCGCACTGCCGGCAGATCTTGGGCGGATTCAACCTTCAACACAGCCAGATCGGTCTTCGGGTCACGACCGACAACTTCCGCCTTCAGGGTCCGGTTGTCGTGCAATGTGACGGTAATTTCATCGGCGTCTTGAATGACGTGATTGTTGGTCACGATGACCCCCGCCGCGTCGATGATGAAGCCGGAGCCCAAAGACGTGGAGCGGCGCTGCGGCTGTTGCGGCTGGCTGCGGTCAAAGAAGTCGCGAAAGAAGTCTTCGAAAGGCGAACCCTCGGGAAGTTGCGGCAGAACCCCCTGACCGCTCCGCCCACGACCGACCACCGCCGTGGAGGAAATATTCACCACCGAGGGCAGCAGCTTCTGAGCGAGGTCGGCAAAGCTCTCCGGCGCGGCCCGGGCTTCGACACGGGGCGCAAGGGCCGTCATCGCGATCATTGCCGCGACAAGGGCCGCAACAAGGGCCGCAACCGGCCACATGGTTGGAGACAATGCGTCGGCGCGCGCCCGCGCCCGGTACAACTTCGCCATCAAATCCCTACCGCCTCTAGAACCGAATACCCACAAAATAGCCTGCTTGAGGTCGCCGTCAATCTTTCGCGAATCCAGGATTAACCCGGCCCTGATCAACAACGGATCGCACCACCCGAATGTGGCGGTTTAACGGCACGAGTCACGCATTTCCGGCGCTCCCATCGCGTCAAATTTGCGTGAACCTCACTGCCTGAGGAGCCAGATCACTCCAAGTCCCGCCACGACGGCAATGGCGCCGGCGATCCTCAACGAACCGGGCGGCGCTTCCATCACCTGACGGATGAAACGCTGCATGGCCTCGGGAAACAAGGCATAGAGCGCGCCTTCAATCACCAATGCCAGCGCAAGAGCCGTGAAAAGCTCAGTCAATCGCTCTCCGCCGGGACCCTAGTTCGACTGCCGGTTCTTCGACCCGTCGATATTGCCGAAGAACCGGAAGAAGTCGGAATCCGGGCTCAACACCAGCGACGTCCCTTCCCCGAACGAGGTCCCATAGGCTTCCAGGCTCCGATAGAACTCGTAGAAGTCGGCATCCTGGCCGAAGGCGCGGTTCTTGGTCGCCCGCGCGATCCCTTCCCCTTCACCGCGAAGAATCTGAGACTGCCGGTCGGCTTCGGCCAAAATGACGGTCCGCTCGCGGTCGGCTTCGGCACGAATTCGCAGGTTGATCTCCTGGCCTTCGGCACGATCCTTGTTCGCCTCCTGGAGCCGTTCAGACCGCATCCGCTCATAAACGTTGTTGGAAATCTCTTCGGGCAGGTCGGTCCGGCCGATCCGGACGTCGACAATCTCGATTCCGAAATCGCCGGCTGCCGCCTTCATGCGCTCGTCGATGTCGTTCATGATCGTGCCCCGCTTTTCAGACAAAAGGTCGTTCAGCGGATGCAACGCGAGCACGTCACGGACACCGGAGTTCAAGGTCTTTCCCAACCGGTCGCGGAGACGGAACTCATCCCGGACGGCCTGGAAGAAGTTGAGCGGATCGAGAATTCGATACCGGGCGAAAGCGTTGACGTTGATCCGCTTCTGATCCGATAGCAGCACTTGCTCCGGCGGCGGATCCAGTTCCAATACCCGTTTGTCGAAGAAAACCACGTTCTGAATGAACGGCAGTTTCCAGTTGAGACCCGGGTCCTTGATCACGCGGCGGGGCTCGCCAAACTGGAGTATGATCGCCTGCTGCGCCTGATTGACCGTAAACAGGGCACTGAAGGCCAAGACACCGAGCGCCACCACGAGAATGCCGACAATGGCAAGTGTAAGGTTCCTCATTGGCTAGTTACTCCCTGGCTCATCATCATCGGCGGCGGCTCGCGCCCGTCGTTGAATTTCAGGCAATGGCAGGAACGGGACAACACCGGTTCCGCCGCTTGGGCTGTCCAGGATGACCTTGTCCGTGTCCTGCATGATTTCCTGCATCCGTTCCAAAAACAGACCTTGGCGGGTCACCTCGCGATTCTCCCTGTAGGCCTCATAGACCGACAAAAACCGTTGCGCCTCGCCTTCGGCCTCCTTGATCAGCCGTTCCCTGTAGGCGTTGGCTTCTTCGACCACCTTGGACGCCTCGCCGCGAGCCGTGGGGACGATACGGTTCTTGTAAGCCAGGGCCTCGTTCTGAAGCCGTTCCTTATCCTGCCGCGCCCGCTGCACTTCGTTGAAGGCGTCGATCACCTGATTCGGCGGGTCGACCCGCAGGAACTGCACGCGCTCGACGGAAATACCGGCATTATAGGAATCGAGCACCGATTGCATCAGTTCGGCCGCGCGGATGGCGATCTGCTGACGCTGGCCGGTCAGGGTATCTTGCAGCGAGGTCTGTCCGACGGCCTCGCGCATCGCGCTTTCGGCCACGGCTTTCACCGTCCCCTCCGGATCACGGATATTGAACAGGTACTGACCGGAATCCTTGATCAGCCAGAACACCGTAAAGTCGGCATCGGTGATGTTCTGATCCGATGTGATCATCAGACTTTCTTCCGGCACGTCGCGGGTCGAGCCGCCGATGCCGGACTCGCCCGTGCCGCGGAAGCCGATGTCGGTACGGTTCTGACGGGTCACCTTGGGCGTGATCACTTGACCGATGGGCGCCGGGAACCACCAGTGAAGTCCCGACGGCTTGCGGTCGACCCACTCACCGAACACAAGGACGACACCCTCTTCATCCGTATCGACGGTATAGATGCCGGTCAGCAGCCAAACAACGATTGCCGCCAGCACCAACATGAGGAGCCGGCGTACGCCGCCGACGCCGCCCGGCAGGAACTTCTTGAACCGGTCCTGGCCGCGGCGCAGCATTTCCTCGATGTCCGGTGGTTGAGGCGCTCTCGGACCGCCGCCACCGCCGCCGCCCCAGGGGCCGCCACCGCCACCTCCGCCGCCGCCCCAGGGGCCGCCGCGTTGCGTATTCGAATTCATGGGATTTCGCCCTCTCCTAGATCGCGCCCAAATAAGCGCATGTTGATCCGCTTTGCGTCTCGGCTTTGTGTGCCTTATATGACAGCTAGTCAGGGTGCGCAACGGAATCCAGGACTAACTTCCCCGCCGCCGCCCCCCCTGATCGCGAAATTGTTGGAAGCCGGGAGGTTCCATGGCTGAAATTACCCGCGAGACCATCCTGTCGGCGCTCGAAAACGTTGAAGATCCTGATCGCGGCCAAAGCATCGTCGCGCTCGGCATGGTCGCCGGGGTCCAGATCAAGGACGGTCATGTGGCCTTTGGGATCGAGGTCGATCCGGCGCGGGGCAAGGCATTGGAGCCCATGCGGGCCGCCGCCGAAAAAGCCGTTCACGCCTTGCCGGGGGTCCTGACGGTGACCGCGGTTCTGACTGCGGAACGCGCCGCCCCGCCGCCGCAATCCGGGCAACCGGCGCAACAGGGGCAACCGGCGCAACAGGGGCAAGGCGGTCTCGAACTGCCGGGTATCAATGCGATCATCGCCGTGGCCTCGGGAAAAGGCGGCGTGGGAAAATCGACGACCGCGGTGAATTTGGCCCTCGCCATGGCCGCCGGCGGCCGCAAGGTCGGCGTCCTGGATGCCGACGTTTATGGGCCCTCCATCCCCCGTATGTTGGGCATTTCGGGCAAGCCCGACATTGCGCCGGGCGACGACGGCGGGCAAAAAGTCGCGCCGATGGAAAATTACGGCATCAAGTGCATGTCGATGGGGTTCCTGGTCGATGAGGAAACCCCGATTATCTGGCGGGGTCCGATGGCAACCGGCGCGCTCGAGCAACTGCTGCGCGATGTAGCCTGGGGCGAGTTGGATGCCCTGGTTGTCGATCTGCCGCCCGGCACCGGCGACATTCATCTTTCGATGGCGCAGCGGGTGCCGCTCACCGGCGCCGTCGTCGTCTCGACGCCCCAGGACATTGCCTTGCTCGACGCCCGGAAGGGTCTTGGGATGTTCGAGAAAGTCAATGTGCCCGTGCTCGGCATCATCGAGAACATGAGCTATTTCGTCTGCCCCCATTGCGGAGAGCGTTCGGATATTTTCAGTCACGGGGGTGCGCGGGCCGAAGCCGAGAAGCTGGGTGCGGCGTTCCTGGGGGAAATTCCCCTCGATATCGCAATTCGCGAGACGTCGGACGGCGGCCACCCGATTGTCGTCTCATCGCCGGACTCGCCTCACAGCCAAGCCTATCGCGACATCGCGGCCCAGGTTTGGGCGGCAATCGCGGCCATCAAATCCAGCCAAGAGGCGAGTGCCCCGCGCATCGTCATGCAATAGCGCCTGAGCCCATGCAGGCGGTCCTCCTGATGGTTTTTTCCGGCGCCTGCTACGCCGGGATGGCGGCCATCATCAAATGGCTGGCCGGCACCGTTCATCCGCTGGAGATGGTGTTCTTCCGAAATCTGTTCGGGTTGGCCGTGGTGTTGCCGTTCTTTTTCAGGAACGGATCAGGCAGCCTGAATATGCGGCGGGCGCCCATATTCCTCATGCGCGGCATTGTTCAGGTAAGCGCGCAGACTTCGTTCTATTTCGGCATCGTTTTGGCCACCCTGGCGGCCGCCGTCACGCTAAGCATGACCCAGGGCTTCATTCTGGCTATCGGCGCGGTGGTATTCCTGGGCGAACCTTCGCAATTCAGGCGCTGGCTCGCCGTCATCGCCGGGATGGCCGGCGCACTCATGGTCGTCCGCCCCGACGCAAGCCTGCTTGCCGTATTCGTGGATGGAGAGACCACCGACCTTCGGGCCTTGGGGGCGGCGCTGGTCGTTCTCTCGACCGTGGGATATGCGGCCCTGTCCCTCAACGGGAAAGTGCTGGTGCGGACGCTTCCAATTCCCGGCCTGATTACCGGGACGCTCCTGTTCTCCACCCCGCTGTCCTTCATCGCGGCGAGCTTCGTCTGGACTTGGCCGTCCCCGTTCGAACCGGCTGCCCTGGCGGCGATGGGCGGCCTGGGAACGGCCGGGAACGCCGCCCTGACACGCGCCCTTAAAATGGGAGACGTCACGATACTGGCCCCCCTGCTTTATGTCCGCCTTGTCTGGGGCGCGCTCTTCGGGTTTGTCCTGTTCGCGGAACTCCCGGACCTGTGGACCGCCATCGGCGCCGCCCTGATTATCGGCGCCGGCGTTTATATGTCCCGGCTCGACTCAAATCGGACAGACTGAGCGCGCACAGTTGCCCGAATATGGGAATTTCTGCATAGTGCGGGTCCAATTGAAAATTCTGAATCAGCACTGATAGGGAGATCGAAATGTTCAGAACAGCACTGGCGGCCGTGGCGGCTGTCGGCACGTTTGCCGTGGCGGGCTCGACGGCGCCTGCTGACGCCCAGGCCTTAAAGGGCAAGACCATCGAGATGATTGTACCCGCCGGCGCCGGCGGCGGCCTGACCCGGAATGCACGGCGGTTCGCCCAGTTCTTCGGCGAGTACATCCCCGGCAATCCGAAGGTCATCGTCAAGAATATCGTTGGCGGCGGCGGTCAACGGGGCATCAACTTCGTCTATGAGCGCGGCAACAAAAACGGCACCACTCTTTTGTGGGGGCCCCTCAACTTCTCGGGCATCGTCAGCGGCCTCCGGGGGATCAAATACGATCCCGCGAAGTTCTCGGTTGTCGGCACCACCGGCGGCGTTCCCTTCGTCACCATCGCCAGTTCGGCGCTCGGCAATGGGATCAAGTCGCGGGACGATCTGATGGCGCAACCGAAGTTCAATGCCGGCGGACGGATTCCCGGCGGCGCGCTCGACGTTTACACGGTGATGGGTTTTGGCTTGCTGGGTAAGGCGACCACCCACATCACCGGCTACCGCAATCAGCCCAAGCTGAAAGCCGCGCTGATGCGCACGGAAATCGTCGCGGCGACCACCGGCGCGCCGGGCTACTACGCCTTCTACAAGAACGATCTCTTGAAGAAGGGCACGGCGCACGCCCTCTATTACCATCCCGCGATCGGCGCCGACGGCAAGTTCATTCCCGCGCCCGATCTCGACAAGAGCGGGGTTCCCACCCTTGCCGCCTACTACAAGAAGGTCAAAGGCTCCGATCCGTCGGGCGACAAGTGGGAAGCCTACCGGTGGTATGCGACCTACAACGGCTGGTCCAACTGGGTCGTCGGCCCTCCCGGCCTGTCATCCGAGGTTGTCGCCGATCTCCGCAAGGGTTACGCCGACACCTGGAACGACCCCCGCGTGATCGACGGATTTGTCAAAGCCTGGGGGATGCGCGGCACCACGCTGGTCGGCGACGACACCGGCTTCATCACCAAGAATTACAAGAAAATTTCGCCGGCCGCGCTGGCGTACCTGAAGCAGGTGCTTGGCACCTCGGACGCCAAGGCCAAGCCGGAGCCGAAAAAGAAGTAACGGAGACCAACGACTTCCGATCCGGGCCGGTCACCTCATAGCAAATCCCGAGTGGACGGAAACATCCACGACGGCGAATTTGCGCCAATATGAGTGGGATAGAGCGTTCCCCGTTTTCAATGAAACAGGGAACGCTTTACCTGGCCGGCCCTTTCCTTTGCCCGGGAAATTTCTACGCCTCCCGGTCGAGGCTCTCCATCAATTCCCGCCATTCCCGGGGGCTGAGGCCGGATTTCTCCTGGTCCACGTCTTCGCCGGCGAGCAGCCGCCTGACCACGCCGAGGCCCGCCGCCGAAAGGTGCGTCCCGCCGACCCGGTAATCCATGAACGCTTCGTAGGTGATCGGGCACCAGGCCTTGAGACCTTCCAGCATGGCCTCGGCATAGACCCGGATTTCGTATTGGGCATGGGCATCGGCGCGCAGGCTGAGGAAGTGCAGCAGGTTGTGGAGATCGGTCTTCCAATACCACTGGGTATAGGTATTGAGGGTCAGGTTCATCCGGGCCAGCTCGCGGGCCAGCCCGTCCCTCCCCTCGTCGATCGCCTGGCCGTCTTCGCTCTCGTTGAGCATCTCGATGTAGTGGTCGTAGGTCAGCCGGGCATCGGACTTGAGCATGTCGAGCACCCGGGCGGCCTCTTCCCCTTCGAGCACCGCGCCCCGTCCCTGCCGGTTGGACCGGGATTGGGTTGCCAGCTGGTCCGGCGCCGGGATGTAAAACTCGCGGTCGAGTACGCTGTAGCGGGCCGAGTATTCGTTGACGTTGGCGGTGCGGTGGCGGATCCACTGCCGGGCGACGAAGATCGGCATCTTGATGTGATATTTGATCTCGCACATCTCGAACGGCGTGGTGTGCCGGTGGCGCAGCAGATAGCGGATCAGCCCCCGGTCGGTGGACACCCGTTTGGTCCCCTTGCCGTAGGAGACCCGGGCCGCCTGCACGATGGCCGCGTCGTCGCCCATATAGTCGATCACCCGGACGAAGCCGTGATCGAGCACCGGCACCGGCGTATAGAGCAGCTCCTCGAGACCGGGGACCGTGACCCGGCGGGTCTCGGCGCGGGCGGCGCGGGCGTCGTCGATTTCCGCCTGCTGTTCGGGCGTCAGGTGCATGGTATCCCCCTTACCCGATTCCCATCGAAGGGAGCAAGCGCCCCGAAACGCCTCGGCGCATCAGGGGACTTGGAATCCAATTCCAACGCGGATTTCGTGTCCGGCCCGATCGCGCGCGCCGGCATGGACATTCATGGACATTAATGGACATTTGATGACTTGCTTAAATTCCAATTTACCCCTTTTCACGGTTGGGGCGCCCGCCTCGTCCGGGACGAATACCACGGATACCCATTCAATGTGTGCGAATGGCCGCTCTTTGCCACCCCCCCCGCCCGGCTCCCCAGGCCGCCGCATCCCTCTCCCCCGCGGGAGAGGAGAGGCGGGGCGGGTATGCATGGACCGCCTCCGCAATCTCCATGCGCCCCGCAGTCCGCAAATTCACTGTCGTCACCCCGCTTTCCTTGCCCCCTCGATACGACTATATTCTTTGTGCCGGCTTGCCGGCTATGGCGATAAACGCCTTGTGGAATAAGCGTAGCGGACCCGGGGGCAGTGCCCGGCGCCTCCACCAATTCCCGGTATCTCCGGCGACCATCACCGGAAACCTCATTGGGGGCGAAACAGGATCGACGCGCGTGGTAAAGGCTTGGTTTTCGCCCGGCATGGTACCGCCGTTATCGGGCCGATTTACAGATGCCAACGATAACGAGGCATTTGCTGTAGCCGCTTAGGCTGCAACGGGGTCCGGGGGGCACCTGGCAACAGAAGCCCCTCACTTAAACGTTCCGCCCGTGCGGCGGGCCGGAAAAAAAACGACCAGGTGGCGAAGCGCGGACGATGACCGAACCCACTTACCCTTATCAGCAATGGGTCGAAGAGGCCCTGACGGGGATTCTCAAGCGCGCCCTCCGGCAGGCGGAGGAAGACGGCCTCGCCGGCGAGCACCACTACTACATCAATTTCAGGACCCGGGCCGAGGGCGTCGACATGCCGCCCTTCCTCCGCGCCCAGCACCCGGAAGAGATCACCATCGTCCTCCAGCACCAGTTCGAGGACTTGCACGTCGAGGAAGACGGCTTTCGCGTCGCGCTCTATTTCTCGGGCCGCCGCCAGGCCCTGTTCGTGCCCTTCTCGGCGGTGGTGTCGTTCGCCGACCCGGCGGTCAATTTCGGCATCCAGGTCTCCCAGCTCGCCCCCAACATCGCCGGTATCGAGCCCGACGGCGAAGCGGGCGAAGACGGACAGCCGGCGGCCGATGACGGAGAGTACGTCCAGCCGAGCGCCGAGACGGTGATCCTGCCTGAAGCGGAAAGTGAAGCCGAAGAAGGCGAAGAGGCGGAGGGCGAAGAGGCGGAGGCCGAAGAGGGCGAGGACGCGGAAAGCGGCGAAGAGGCGGCGGAGGCCGGCGAAGGCGCCGAAGTGATCGCGCTGGATAAGTTTCGGAATAAGAGCTAGGCGGAATCTCGTACTTTCACCGGAGCGTCGCTAGCTAAGCGCCATGTCAGGATTCGAAAACCTCTCAGATATTGACTTTGAGGAACTCTGCCGGGACATCGCGGTGGCCGATACCGGAATGCGGTTTTCTGCGTTTGGGCCGGGGCCCGATGGCGGAATCGACGGTCGGCACTCGAGAGGTGACAAAAAGACTATCCTGCAGAGCAAGCACTATCTTGGGTCGAGCTTTTCCCAGCTCAAATCAGCCGTTGGCAGGGAAGCCAGGAAGCTGCGGAAGCTGAAATCCGATCGTTATCTCCTTTTCACCTCGCAATCTCTCACGCCGACACGGAGCGACAAACTTGCAGCGGTGCTTGGCGAATTCCTGAAAGACCCTGGTGACATCTGGGGGCGGGAAGACATCGAGGCCGCTCTGCGCAAATATCCCGCCATCGAGAAGGCGCATCTCAAGCTCTGGCTTTCCAGCACTGCCGTTCTTGAACGGATACTGCGGTCCGGCCTTGAGGCCTATACGCAGGCGACTAAGCAGGAAATCCTGGATGAGCTCGCGGTCTACGTACGCAACGAGAGCTTCGATGAGGCTTCGAAAAAGCTCGAAATGGAAAAAGTTCTCGTTATCTCCGGACCACCGGGTGTCGGTAAGACTACGCTCGCCAAGATGCTATCCTACTATTATTTGAACGCGGGTTGGACGTTCTGCGCAATCAAATCGCTGGACGAAGGGTTTGAGCAAATTGACGATGACACCCCGACGATCTTCTTCTTCGACGATTTTCTGGGACGTATCCAGCTTGATCGGCAGTCGTTGCTCCAACGGGAGTCCGCTCTGGCCACTTTTGTTCGCAGAGTGCGGGCCTCAAAGAATGCGCGCTTCGTTCTTACAACGCGCGCGCATATCTTTGAAGAAGCACGCAGGATTTCTGACTATGTAGACGACAAGCGGTTCCAACTCGCGAAGTACCTTCTGGATGTCGGTTCCTATACCAGAAAGATCAAATCCTACATTCTTTTCAATCACTTGTCGGCCTCCAACCTGACGCGAGAGCATTTTGCCGCTCTTTTGGAAGGCGACTGGCTCAAAAGGATCGTCGACCACAAGAACTATAACCCACGTGTGATCTCCTCTGCATCCAGCGATAGCCTGGATACAGTTGAGCCCAATGAATATCCGGCCTACCTATACGGCGCACTACAAAACCCGGACCTTATCTGGAATAAACCGTTCAGGGCTTTGGATACAAAATCACAAAACTTGTTGATTTCGATGTTCTTTGGAAATGATTTTGGCAAAAGCATTGAGGACACCAGGACGAACTTTTCAGACTTGCACCGAACGGTCAGCGCGCACTACGGCCAGCCGACAACACCTACTGATTTTGAGGATGCGCTGAAATCACTGGAATCAGGATTTCTTTCAATCTCGGGGAAACATGCCTCGTTTGTGAATCCTTCGCTTCGCGACTTCCTTAAGTCATACCTAAATGACAGGGAATTTCTTCTCTTGCTTCCGAACACTGCGCGCCGCGCCGACTGGGCGAGTAAATTATGGTCACACGTCAAAGAAATTTTCAAAACCCATCCGGAACTTTTGAAGGCCGTTGCTCTGGCGTTTTCTGAATATTCAGGCCGAATCGACGCGACACCTTCAATGCAAAAAAACGAGAAAAACGGCTTATGGATGTGGACATCTGATGACCTGCCCGTGACATCGCGTGTCGAACTACTTTTGCAATGGTGGGCAGCTTCCGGTCATTTCAAGTTTTTAGAGAAAGCCTCGGAGTTACTCATCGACGGCAAACTTGAGCTCGTCCCTTGGCGCGATGGACAGTCACTTCCAGAGCTTCACTGGTGGGTGTCGAATTTTGTCGATGATGCGCAACCGGTTCGCGATAAGTTGCTAAATGCCATTATCACCCGTCTAGAGGAAGTCATCAAAGAGGGCATGGCGATTGATGATTTGATCAACACCATCGAGAGCGTCCGTGAGCACATGGATGATGAGGTGCCAGAAGAGCTTGATGAAGCCATTGATCGGATGGTCCGGATTGAATTTTTCGAGACTACGGATGCAATCAGTCACCTGGATTCCGAGCAGAGCTTGTCGGAGCATCTCGAACACCTCGATTCCCTCGCGAAAATTAGCGGCTACGACGCCACCGATGCAAAGGAAACCGTTTACGATCGGCTAGCTGAGTTCGACGAGCCGGATCACGGCGAGTATCGGCCACACTTTTCCAAGCATGGCGGTGAATCGTCTGAAGAGTTCGGCGATGCCGCGATTGCGAGCCTGTTTGGCAATCTTGTAAAGTAGTCGGGGTGACCGCGCTGGATAAGTTTCGGAATAAGAGCCGAACTTCCGTATCACCCCCTATCACCCTCACCCCGGCCCTCATCCTCAGAGAGGGAGAGGGAGAGGTTGCGTTGCCTCCTCTCCCCGCCTACCCGCCCGCCAGCTTCTCGATGGTCGCCCGGTACACCGGCACGGCGGCCGCGCCGTTGCGGGCCAGCGACTCGGCGAGGTCGGCCGGCACGTGGCCGATGACGGCGGAGGCGAAGCTGGGCCTTGCCCGGATGCGGGCGAACCACTCGGCGACGCGGGGCCGCCGGCCGGTCCACAGGTGTTCCTGGCGCAGCATGTCCAGCCGGTTGACGTAGGGCGTCATGGCGAGATCGACGAGGCGTAGGCGTCCCCCACCAGCCAGCCGCCGTCCCGAAGCGCCGCCTCCATCCTGTCGAGATATTGAAGATGAACCAGGACCGCGTTCCGGAAGTGGGACGAGTCGAACCCCGACAGCACGGATTCCTTTTTCCGCGCCCGGCGCACCGGGTCGGGGACCGCATCCAGAAACGCCTCCAGCGCTGCGCCCTCCATGTGCCCGGCCATGGAGTGCCGGTGGTTGGTCGCCATGGTGATGACGCCGCAGGCCGGGTGGAGGTGCTCGTCCACCGACTTGGTCCAGATGCGGAGGTCGGCGCGCGCACCGGGATCGTCCGGCATCAGGCGGGGATCGGGAAACTTCTCCTCCAGGTATTCGCAGATCACCGAGGATTCGACGATCACCCGTCCGCCGTCGACCAGCACGGGGACCACGGCGCGCGGGTTGACGGCCAGGAATTCCGGTTCGAACTGCTCGCCCTTGAGGATGTCGATGTAGCGGCCTTTCCACTCCAGGCCCTTCTCGGCCAGCGCCAGGCGGGCCTTGGCCGCGCATACCGAACTGCCGTGATGATAAAGCTCCAGCATTGTCCCCTCCTATCCATGTCCCGTGACGACGGCCGCGATACTCTCCGGGTCGTCCGGCGCGGCATCCCCCCGCCACGCCACATGCAGATCGGGCCGCAGCACCAACAGGCGGCCCCCGTACACCTCCGCCGCCTGCCCGTCCGGCTGATCCAATATGGCGGCCGGCGCGCCCCGCCGCTCGAACGCACCGGCCAGCGGCCCCGCATCCGGCGGGTTGGTCCCGGCCCGCAGCAATGTAAACCACGGCCCGCAGCAATCCTGCACCGCGACCCCGTCGCCGAGCCCCTCTTTCAACCAGGTGTTCGGCAGGCGCGCGCCCGGAAAGGCGCTCGGCGCATATTTGTCGATGGGCGAATCCGGCGCCGGCGCGCCCGGGTCCGGGATGATGCCGGAGCCCGAATAGATGTAGCCGAGCTCGGCGCCGGCAATTTCGTTGGTCTTGCGCTGCTCCTCATCGGCCACCCGGGCGATGCGTTCGCGGGCCGCCCGGCCTTCCGGCGTGCCGGTGAACGCCACGGGGTCATGAAAGCTCCGCCAGCGCTGACGGCCCTCGGAGGCCCGCCCGGAGACGCCGACGTTCCTTTCGCCGACGGGCCGGCGCTCCTCATCGTAGCTTTGGAGCAGTCCCGGCCCGCCCCAGCCGAGAACGCTGCCCGCCAGCTTCCAGCCGAGATCGACGGCGTCGCCGACGCCGGTGTTCATGCCGAGCCCGCCCGTCGGGATCATCAGGTGGCAGGCGTCGCCGGCGAGGAACACCCGCCCGGTTCCATAGCTCTCGGCCACCAGCAGCCGCTGGGTCCATTCGTTCACATGCACCATTTCGTAGTCGACGGGCATGCCGACGATTTCCTCGAAGGCGGCGGCCATGTCCTCGTCCCGCCCGGCCTGGGCATGCAGGGTGAAATGCCTGAGGTCCCCTTGGGTGATCACGAACCCCTGGCGGCCGTCGATGACGTGATAGTGCCGGCCCTTGCCGGTCTTGATCCGGCCGTAGAGATCGTCGCAGCGGAACATGGCCTGCCGCAGGGTGAGCCCGCCCTCGCCGACGAGCCCGATTTCCAGTTGCTTGCGGACCGTGCTGCCGCCGCCGTCGCACCCGGCCAGGTATTTGCAGTCTATGGTCAGCTCGGCGCCGCCGGCGCGGCACATGGCGGTCACGCCGTCCGCCTCCTCGGAAAACGCGAGCAGCTCGGTGCCGAACCGGATGTCGGCATTGTCGAGCCCCTCGGCGATTTCCCTGAGCAGCGGTTCCAACGCGTATTGGGAGGTGACCTGATAAGGCTCGAGCGGCATGGAGCCGTCCCGGCACCGGGCGATCCGGGCGCGGCTTTCGGCGACGGTGGGGTATGCAAGGTGCAGCACCGGCGGCTCGGTCAGGCGGGTCACCAGGAACACATCCATGGACGCATCGGCCGGGTAGCCGGCGGCCCGGACGCTTTCGGCGATCCCCAGACGGCGGAAGATCTCCATGGTCCGGGCGTTGCAGCGCTCCATCTTGGGATGGCCGGTGGGGGCCGGATTCCTTTCCACCAAGGTCACATCCACGCCACGCCGGGCGAGATCGATGGCCAGCACCAGACCGACCGGCCCGCCGCCGGCCACCAGAACGTCCGTCTCGATCGCCGCCATACAGCCCTCGCACCCCCGGGAGACAGGCTCATGCTGTCAACGATGGCGCCCGCGGTCGATACAATTGCCCGATCTGTCCATGACATGGACCCGCCCCGCCGCCCCGATCCTTGTGTCTTGCGGAATGAGGTAAAGTCGGGAACCGGCGGAGCGGTTTGCGCCGCGTCCGCCGGCGCGGAGGTGAGGCATAAAATGATTGCGTCATGGCCGGGCCCAGACCCGGCCATCCACGTGTGCCGTGCCGCGAGGCGTGGATCACCGGGTCAAGCCCGGTGATGACGACTTACGGGTCAAATAAGGTCAATTCGGACGAATTGACCGACCCGGTGATGACGGCTTACGGGTCAAATAAGGTCAATTCGGACGAATTGACCGACCCGGTGATGACGACTTGCGGGTCAAATAAGGTCAATTCGGACGAATTGACCGACCCGGTGATGACGACTTGCTGAGCAACCGGATAGATGGGTGACACTATAGACCGGTTACATGGGTAACAGTGTTTATGGTTTGTTTTGCTTTGGTGCGGCCCGGCCGGGCCGCCCGGAAGCGGTGAAGTTTCTTGGTCTTG
>LXNI01000565.1_pt1 | contig 41344 bp, 39 predicted proteins | sample 809091 | NCBI WGS metagenome assembly LXNI01 (sample SAMN04870527, study PRJNA318959) | sponge metagenome | biome: 01000161; feature: marine sponge reef; material: water | host: Sarcotragus foetidus | place: Greece: Milos, Mediterranean Sea | collected 2013-05-29 | depth 5-7 m
GAGGTGTACTTATGAAAAAGCGAATGAGACAAATCCTTAGCGGGCTCTGTTTGGCCTTGCTCATCGCAGGTTCCAGTGTCCTACTTGAGCCTGCCCAAGTACGGGCCGCAGCAGAAGAAGAAGGGAACTACGGATATGTCTGTTGTGGATCGTTTTGTCAGGGCGATGACCCATGTACAGGGGAGGGGGAATTTACCTGTTGCCTATAATCAATAGGCAAACCCTACCTACTGATCGGGGCGAGCGAATGCTCGCCCCGATCAGCGCCCTCTTTAATTTTGGAAATTGTATACAACAGTGCCGGAAGGCGTATACAACGGATATCCACCACCGGGCGCAGATGTTGCGCAGCGGCTGCAGACGTAGAAACGGTAGCCGCCGCACTGATTACGGTGATCAACTCGCTTTTAAGTGGCGGCGAGCGTATACAGCAATACCGGACGCTCCAGAATTTGGAAGAGAATCCGGTTACCTATAAGGGAGTAGTGAGCCGGCGCATCCGATGTTTGCGCGCAAACATCGGGTGATTCCGATCCTATAAGGCGTATATCCTGCTCATCGGCACAGCCAAGATCGAGAATCCGTTCCGGCTTGACCCGGGCGATTTCCTCCGCGGCCCGTTCAAGCATCACCTCGTAGCCGGGAATGAAGCTGCGAATCGACGTGTCGTAGGCTTCGATGTCGAGCTGCAGGTGCTGGCGAACGGAATGGCTCATGAGCGCCAGTATGGCTTAATCAGAGTATCCTTAGCCTGTTTGGAATTCGACCTACTGCATTCAATCCGAGAGTTAGCTGAATACTTCACATTCGGACCACTTCCTGGTCCTCGAACCAGCCAACACCGGAAATATAGCTGGCGACCTTGTCGACCTCTTTCGTGTACACAATCACGGCAAGGCTCTCCTGAGCCCTGCTGCAAGTCACGTAGAAGAGGCGACGGGTTCTGTCTACGGACGTGTCCTTCCCTTCAAGGCGGTTCTGCTCATCTCTGTTCGTCGGAGCTTTCGCCCCAAGCAACTTCTCATAGCTGAACATGAAACCGCGGGCTTCGTTGTCATCCAGAATGACCATGACTCGCGGAAACTGAAGCCCTTTGATGCCCTGATGTGTTCCGAAAGGCGATCTGTCGGAGATGTACTCTGCATACGCCTCGAACTGACTGAACGGAACAAAAAGCGCTTCACGCCAAGCATCGACCGCAGGATTCCTGTCGTCGTCCGCATCTGCGGGAACTGACTCTATCCCTTCTCCCTGCCCATCAGCGTCGGACAGGATGGGCGCAAATACATCCGGGATACCGAACAGGTCTTCGTGGTCGATCACCTTGAGAACATCCAACAGGACGGGGTCTGCGTCATCGCTCCAGAGCGAGAACACGGACTCCACAGACCTCCCGGCTTTGCGGATTTCCTCTAATGAAGTCGTACTTTCGCTCAGTCTTTCGGGAGACATGATCGGGGAGTGATCCTTCACGATCCGAGCCACCGCAAACCTATTTTGGGATCGCATGTCTTGAACTAAGGGAAGAACTTGCTGTGCAAGGAAGGCAATCCCGCTTAGAGTCCCATCAAGCAGACCTGTCTTGAAATTGTCTACCTTGTAAAGCGGTTCAAAAAAACCGTCGAAGCCGCCTCTACGTGCGGCCATGTGATGCTCAAGGGTAAGTACTTTGACTTCCTGTTGTCTCACCCATTCGTCATCGGAAGTGACCTCTGCCATTATCTTGGCCGCTTCCGCTTCGACGTTCTGTTTGTCTACGTCACCTACATCATTGACCAGAAATAGCCGTACCACCCCTTCTTGCGCGTCTTGTTTAGGCTCCTGCTGAGCACGGTCCGCTTCCGATCTGATCTTGTTGAGAAGGGTCACAATGCGTTTGGGGCACCTGTAATTGACGCCAAGCGCTGGTTTCTCCCAATCTGCCGGGACAGCCTTCTCCAACCCGACTTTCCCGTCCGCGTAGATGCGCTGCATCGTGTCACCGAACAGACAGAGACTGAACTGGTCTGGATGCTTCGCCTGGAGGGCGAAGAATGCGTTAATCAGGTCTTTCTGTGTGTCCTGGCTTTCGTCGATGAGCAGGACGGGGTGCTTCCGAATCAGTATCTCACGCATGAGTGGCTTGTCGGCGAGAAACGTCGCTGTGATGGCTATGACCTCAGCGTGGTTCAGTGAGTTCTTGCCAATGTTTTCGCCGTTTGGATTGTAGGTAAACTGCTTGATGACATCGAGATGCTGAAGTCGCTTCTCCTTCGACTCTATCTGAACCTGCCGCTCAGCAGCGGCCTTTGTTCCTGACCTCCCCTTTCCTTGCTTCGCGTGAAGTTCGGTGATGTCGGTATCCAAGCGTTCCCTGAGCCACGCAGAGATGTCTTTGTGGTATGTGCGGATCTGTTTCCAAGCAAAACTATGGATCGTAGACACGGCGAAGATAGGATCGAAGTCTATTCTGCGCCTGATCTCTTCACATGCGGCATTGGTGTAGGTTATGACAGCAACTTTTTGGCCCGACTGCCGGAACTGCGTCCCATAGCGATCTCGGAAGATGTCCAATGCCTCAACGACCGCCCTTGTCTTACCGGTGCCAGCGCCAGCATAGAGGAAGAAGCTTCGGGGGTTCTCCAGGTCGAGGCATGCCGCAATCATCGTCCTGAGTTCATCCCCTTGAGTGACTGCCTCAGGCATCATTCACCTCCCCCGGTTCTGTCAAGATGGCTTCAACTTTTCTCTCCTCAAGGTTCTTCTCAAGCCACTTGAGGCCATCCGCGATGTAGTCTGGCGGTTCTACCTGGTCTGGCTCACTCCGGTAGAGTAGCTCCAAGGCCATCTCAGCCTTGCTGCCCTTCTCCAAGTTGCAGAACATATCATTACAGGCATCTTCGAGCGTGTTCTTTCCGAGAGCCGCCTGGAGCTTCTTCAACAGGCCCACTGGGTCTTCATATCCCCGGAACAGTTCAAGATTCGTCAAGGCCAGTGAATCCTCAAACGTATAAGGTATTGCCTCGTCTTGACCTTTACCCTTCTTGTACTCCACAGTGATTGGGCACTGGTATGCGACCCTGACGTGCCCATCCGCTGTCTGTTTCGCATCGTCCGGCAGAGCAAGCAGATCATCGAGTGGTTTTATCTTGGGCACCCAGTCCTTGAGTGTGGTGTTTCCTGTTCGGTAGTTTTTACGACGCTCCGGGCGAACTTTGGCGGTGCCAGTCGCCCCAATCGAGTCCAAGTCTGTGACGATCAGGGACAGCAGCCCAAGAGTATCCAATAGTGGTTTCAAACGATGTGCATGCGCTCCGCCGATCTCAAGAAGCGAGATGTAGCTTTGATCCAGCTTAGGGAACTTCGTCCGGACGAAATGGGGAATCAACATACGTTCAGCCGAACCCTCCACGAGGATGGCCGCATCGGCGAAGAAGAGATCGCAATGGGTTGTCCGAAGATAACGAGTAGCAAACTTCGAGGTCTCATCGTGATCACCGAACGTCTGTGAGAGATTGACAACCGTTGCCGTGGGAATCTCCCCCTTCTTCGTGGCTGGTTCCCGGCGGAAGTAGCGCAGGCAAGAGAAGTCCAATTCATGAGCAATATGTGATGAGTGAGTGCTGACGATCATCTGCGTATTGAAGGAAGAATCCGCAAGTGCAGTATGGTTGCGGAGCACTTCGTAGGCTTTCTTGATGAATACCTGCTGAACCTGCGCGTGCAGATGAGCCTCGGGTTCTTCGACAAGTACAATGTGCAAGGGTTTAATAGCATCATTCTTGGTGTCTTGATTCTTGCCTGCTTTCCCAACTCGCATCCATTCGTCCCTGAATCGGATCAGGTTGAATACCATCGAGATCAGGTTCTGGTAACCCAGTCCGTTATGTTTTTCGGGCAAGAACAGTGAATCTGCTCCAGGCAGGTCGAACTGTACCGCGGCATCGTGGTTAAGGCTTTCACTCGGTTCGATCTTGCTTGTTACGGAGATTTTTGGGTCGCTGAATCCCGGATAGTTGAGACCTTCAAGTTCTTCAATAGCAGGCTCGAAACTCGACTTCAACTTATCGTTGAATACCATTCTTGCTGCTTCGATCGCCTCCAGCGCCACGATATCACTCGCATCCGGCGCCTCTGACGGATCCAGGTGCCTGGAGAAATAGCGGTGCAGCTGGGTTGACAGGCTTGCAAAGCCACTGGCTGACTCATCCTCTGTCTTGGAATCGGAAAAGCCTCTCTGGGCAGTGATCACGTCAATCTTGATGAGTCCCTCGAATGGATCCTTCTCGAGCGGCTCGCTGTCGGGCGGAAGCAATTGAGGCTTGGCGACTCCATGCACCGGATTTTGGCACTGCCTCGGGTCCAGAATGTAAGACTGCACTTCGAACTGGCTGCGAAGCTGGTTGTCCAAAAAGTGCTTCATTGAGTTTGGCCATAAAGACAGCAGCGATTCTGTATTGGTGGAAGCCGACTCGGCGTCACGCACCGATTTGTAGGCACTTCGGAAGTCCTTGTAAAGTTGTTCCATCTCCTTTGGTGCTAACACAAGCCTGACTCCCAGCAATTCCTCGGGTGTCCAATCCAGTGTGGGAAAAAGATGTACGACGCGGTGAAGGTCTTCTTTGTCTGCCCTAAGCCATACATCGATGGAGGGCAGCCAAGGTAGCCAGGCATCAACGGCGATATCTGGTTTTTCATCGTCGGCAGCATCTACCCACTGTTTTCCGAGTCGATCCAGACATTGCCAGTTCGAAAGGGTGAAATCCGTTGTCGCAAAGTCTTTGCGGCGGCTTTTCTTGAGAAAGAGGATCAGAGCATCCATTGCGGATGTCTTTCCGCTGTTGTTCGCGCCGACGAAGATCGTCTCCTGTTGCGCAATCTCGACGCGGCATGCCTTCAGCTTCCGGAAGTTCTGTATCTCAACAAAGTCAATGTGCATTCGATGTTCTCCCATGCGCGGCAGAGTGGTTCAGCCGTTGCATGATTCTGACAAAGCTGCCTTGTACGCAGTAAGATTCCCCTTCTTTGCAAAAATAGTGATAAGCGGCGTCCTGAACTACCCTGGTTACATATACTTCGTCCTCGTCGTTTACATCGATGGCGTAGGGTACAACGTGGCTGCCTTCCTCCCAAGTGTGCTCAACCCAGGCCGGGGCCGTAGAAGACGGCGCCGAGGTATTAGACTGCCCCCTGGCACCTGCGGGAATGAGCAGGATGCCCGAAAACAACACTGCTACAAGACTTGCTGTATGTTTCATAAGGCCCTCCATAAAAGATCCCCACTGCGACTATAACAAAAGCATAGGGCCAATGACACCACAACATCCACAAAAGAAGAAGAAAAAGGGATATTATTATCCATCTTTCTCGCTAAACACCTAAAATGTGTAGAAAATTCTCCGTTTTGGGGGATTGTATACTTTAGTAGCCAAACAGCCGAAAGGCGGACCCATGGATAAGAAGCCTATGCGCTTGAAAAAATGTATGAGGAGAAAATCATTCTCCTTCCAACCCTTTCAGTATTTCGCAAAACCATCCGGTTTTCTCGGACCCTTTCCGTGGTCTTCTACGATTCGAAATCGACCGTCGCTATTGAGGTCAAGTCCGTGGATTCGGATGATCTGGATATGAGGTGGGGCGTCTTTCAGTGTATCAAGCGTGCCGTCTTTCAGGCCATGGACGTTCGTTCATAGGCCGATATCGTCGCCTACCTTGTAGCTCAGCAGAATCTTCCCGGCAATTTGAAGCCCCTTGTCTGCATCCATGGAATCCATCATTTCACGGCAACGGAACTGTAACTTGGCAAGCCCGTTCTCCGTCGCCAGCCATCCAATCTATACCCAGGTTCGCAATCCAGACTGACCCTTCCTGTCGCACTGATACAAAGCAACAGTGATTAGTACCGACTTGAAGCTGCAGTCAAAATCGAACAGGATAAGGACGGTCCGTCGCCCGGCAACAGATCGGAACGCTTGCGAGCAACAATTTTCAGGACCAAGGCATCGTATGACATGTTCGACATTACGAAAGATCAACTGTGCGAGGTAAAAGACGAGGATTTGCGAGAACTCGTCGCTCGCTTGTGTGAAGCCGAACTAAGAAACGCCGGCGCCCCCGTCAGCGCCGTCAGGTGGAGTGGTGCTCACACTGCTCCGGATGGCGGTCTGGATGTAGACTGCCGCATCGAAGAAAATGATTTTTCAGGTGACTTCGTGCCGCGGGCTCGAACTGGCTTTCAGGTCAAGAAACCGTCGATGCCTGCCAGCAAGATTGATGAAGAGATGTCCCCGCACGGACAGCTTCGGCCGGTATTCTCGGATATCGCCCGGAGCAATGGCTGTTATATCATCGTCAGTCTTGCAGACGATCCCACTGGCAAACCAGAGGCTGATCGCCGAGAGGCGATGCGAACCCAGATCGAAGAGGTTCGACACTTGGGCGATTTGCTAACGAGATTCTATGGTCGCGCGGAGCTTGCGAACTGGCTGCGGCAGCATCCCGCCGTGCAACTGTGGGTTCGTGAGAAGCTTGGCATTTCGTTGCAGGGTTGGAGGCCATTCGAGAGATGGAGCATCACGCCTCCGGGCGTTGACGACAAGCTCATATGCAAGGCAGGAATATCGATTGTTCTTCCCGGGAGGAGACCGGAAAAACTCGGGATTGAGCGCGGGATAGACAAAATCCGAAACCTTGTCAGAACCTCGAAAAAGGCATTGCGTATCGTCGGTCTCTCTGGGGTCGGCAAGACCCGCATCGTACAGGCTCTGTTCGAAGATTCCGTCGGGAACAACCCTCTCGACAGGAGCCTTGCAATCTACGCGGATCTCGGCGAGGAACCGGATCCTTCCCCGCGCCAGATACTGGAACGCCTCATCGCTGACGCCCGCCCGGCAATCCTTATTCTGGACAACTGCCCGTCCGCGACACATAGCCGTCTGGCTGGGCAGGTTTGCGCCGCGGAGAACATCCAACTCATCACGGTGGAGTACGATATCCGGGAGGACAAGCCCGAGGCCACCGCCGTCGTCCGGATAAATGCCGAAGGCAACGACATTGCCGATGCCCTTGTCCAGCGCCGCTACCCCGACCTCGGTCGGGCGAATTCACGGCGGATTGCGGAGCTTGCTGGCGGTAATGCGCGGCTTGCGCTCGTGCTTTCGGAGACGGCGAACGAGGAAGAAAACCTCTCGGATTTTTCAAATGCCGAACTTTTCAAGAGACTGTTCCATCAGCGAGATGCACCAGACACCAGCCTTTTTTCGGCTGCTGAAATATTGTCGCTTGTATACTCGTTTTCCATCAGCACCGATCAAGACGGCGTGGACGAACTCGCAGTGCTTTCCCGTTTGCTGGATGATCAGTGTCGGCGCAAACTGTACAGAGCGACGCAAACGCTTCTTGATCAGCAACTCGTACAGAAGCGCGGAAACTGGCGCGCTGTTCTGCCGCAAGCCCTCTCAAACCGACTTGCCAGAAGTGCACTCAACAACGTTCCCGTTGACGAGTTGCTTGCGACATTTCGAGGATTACCGAATGCCCGATTGTTGAAATCATTTGGAAAGCGCCTCGGATACCTTCATGACCACGAGGTTTCCCGGGAAATCGTCAATTCCTGGGTTTCATCAGGGGGGTTACTGCACGACATCGACCAGTTCGATGACGACCATACGCAACTGTTCCTGAATATCGCTCCTGTGGCTCCCGAAGCAGTTCTAAGCGTCATCGAAGATTGGGTTATGCGCTCACCCGAGTTCTGGCCTACAGGTAGAAATCGTCGCGCCGACATGATCGTATATCTCTTGTTCTCGCTTGCCTATGACACCGCGCTTTACCGAAGGTCTGTGGCCGTTCTCGCCAAAATTGCGCTTGCGGAGAGTGCCAAAGAAGGAAGGCACAGAAATACGGAGATTGGTCTTCGCGGTCTCTTTTCGATGAGTATGTCTGGAACGGAGGCTGGACCAGAAGAACAAGAACATGCCCTTCGCCGCTTTTTGTTCAGTGAAGATTCAAGAAAACGGCAGCTCGGCTTTGGAATGCTGGAGGCAACATTCAAGCCTGGGCAATGGGTCAATCCGGGGGGAACCTATTTCGGTGCACACCCGAGAACCATCAACTACTTCCCACTGTCGCCTGAGCATGAGGAACAGTGGTATATTCGGTTTCTGAAGGTGGCACATGAAGTTGCCATAGGGGAAGATCCCGAACTCTCGGATTTGGTGCGCAATCTCCTTGCGAACGAGTTGGACGTTCTCTGGACGATTCCAGAGTTGCATCAACTGCTTGTAGAAATTGCCACCGCTCTAAACACCCAGCAATCATGGCTGGAGGGCTGGTGGGCTGTTCAATCGATCAAGCACCGTTTTTACCCCGAAATCGATAGCGAGACACTGCTACCCGGTATCGAATTGCTGGATGAACTGGATGATATGCTCAACCCAAGAGGGCTTGTAAATGAAGTCAGGGTATACGTTTTAGGCACAGAGCACGAACAGTTCGTGCTGGATGACGAGTTTGATCACGACGACGGGCAGGACCCCGGCGACCGAGCATGCGCCAAGGCCCGCGAACTCGGTATGGCCGTGGCCATCCGTCCAGAAGTCATTGACGAACTGTCGTCCGATCTCTTCACAGTGAAGAAAGGCTACCTCACTGAGTTCGGGCGAGGTCTGGCATCGAAGTTCGACGACCTACAGGCTCTTTGGGAACAGCTCGTCGGGTATCTCAAACTCGCGGGCGACCGGGTGCAAAGTTACGACGTCTTGTACGGTGTCATCGGAGTTGTTCACGAGCGCGATAAATCATTGGCGCAAAAATTCCTCGATGAAGCGCTGGAAAACCGTACTCTCTGTAAGGTCATTGTGAATCTGCAGATATCTATCCCACTGGATCGTACCGGTGTCAAACGTCTTTTCAGATGCCTCGGCTTCGAGGATACGCCGCTGAACCAATTTGGCCATCTTTTCCAGGATCGCCAGATTGACGCGTTGAGCGAAGCAGACATCCGGGATCTTATGCTGAAAATGCTGGACAAGCCGGACGGCCCCCGATTTGTCCTTCAGGGACTGGGCATGCGGCTGGAAGCACTAAAAGAAGACGGTCGCACCCTGGATTCCGACCTCAAGAGGGTGAGATTGCGTGCCTCAGCCAAGCTGCTGCGAGGTAATTCCGGATATTATAGAGGCTCGACCGGTCATGATCTGGCAGCAGTTATCATTTCCTGCATGGATGAAGCCGAGTTCCCTGAAGAAAGCGAAAACGTCACCAATGCGTTTTTTGCCCGGATCAAAGCCCCGCGCTCTCTTGGCCGCCTGCATATAGCTATCTCGGCTCTAGCCGAGAAGGTGCCGTTTCGCTTTCTTGATGGCGTCTTTTTCGATCCCGGTCTCGAGATGTGTCATCGTCGCGAGATATTCGGCGAGCAACGCCACAGGAAAAACCCCTTGTCTAACATCGAACCCACGACGTTGCTTGCCTGGTGTCGGAATGGCAATGTTCAAGAGCGGCTGAGCATGATTTCCGAAGCGATTTATCCGTTTGCCGACAATATGGAAGGCAATGGGGTCGTGTTTTCCAAACAGGCACATGCCGTGATGGAAGCAACAGACGATGCCTCCAAGGTACTCGGCAACTTTGCCTTCTCCATCCAGCCGATGAGCTGCTCGGGCAGTTTGGTCAGCATCATCGCGGCACGGCGCGAACCTTTCGAAGCACTGTCAAACCATGTTCGGTCTGATATTCGCAGCGCGGTGGCGACGCTGGTCCCGCAAATCTGTGATAAAGAGAACAGTGAACGGCGGAAGGAGCAGGCCGAGGATGAACAGCGCAACCAACGTTTCGAGTAATTACTAAACTTGTACACCCCCCTGCGCCTTCCCGGCGACCGCGCACAGCACGCATGGGGGCTTCATGCATATCCGAATACCTGCCAACGACTTCCTCGCGTTACGGCAAAACGCTGCAAGGCCCCAACGACCCGTTTTTATCCTTTTTGAGTAATTTTTATACCTTTTCTATACCATTTCTATACCTTTTCGGTATAGTTTTTACTCAAAAGGGGATATTTCAGTCGCGATTGCATCCTCGAAAATCCATCCGATTTTCCGGGCCCCGTCCGATCGTTCTCGCCATATCCCCGGCGATCACGCCCAACCAGCGTGAAGCGTGGCTTCCCCCCCACAATGAGGAATGACGCGGCCAGCGTGCCCCTCTCCGCCTCCCGAAGAGCGCGTCGTATCCTACAAATAAATCAGCGTCGCCAGCAGGAAGAACACGCCCAGGCCAAGAATGTCGTTGCTTGTGGTGATAAACGGCCCGGTGGCAAGCGCCGGGTCTATGTTCATGCGGTGGAGCAGCAGAGGCACCGTGGCGCCAATAATGGTGGCGAGCACGATCACGGTCAGCATGGAAAGCGACGCCGTAAGCGCCAGCAATTCGAGCGACGCGCCACCGATGGGCAGCGCCATCACCACGGCCCCCAGAATGAGCGCCAGCGCCAGCCCGTTCAGGAGCGACACGCTCAGTTCCTTGCCGAGACGGCGCGCCACGTCGCTTGCCCACAACTCCCCGCTGGCCAGCCCCTGCACCACAATGGCCGAGCTCTGAATGCCTGCATTGCCGGCCATGGCCATGACAATGGGAATGAACGTGGCGAGTATGACCGCCTGTTGGAGGGCGTTTTCGAACTGCCCGATGACGAGGCCGGACAGGCCGGCGCCCACCATGCCGATAAGCAGCCAGGGCAACCGCCCGCGAATCACCCGGAACACGGAGTCGGAAGGCTCTTCGCTCCCGGACATACCGCTCATGCGCTGGATATCTTCCTCCGCCTCGTCGCGAATGACGTCCACAATGTCGTCGATCGTGATCCGGCCCACCATCTTGCCGCTCGCGTCCACCACAGGCAGCGATACGAGATCGTAGCGCTGCATGATGCGCGCCACCTCCTCCTGATCGATTTCGGGGGGGACCGTGATGACGTCTCCGTCCATGATGTCGGATACGGGGGTATCCGCAAGCGTCAGCAAGAGATTCTTCAGGGAAACGACCCCCTGCAATGTCCCCTGCGCATCGTGTACGAACACGGCGAAAACCGCCTCGACGGTTTCGGCATTGCGGCGGACTTCTTCCGTCGCTTCGGCCACCGTCCACGTTTCGGGTACGATAACAAACTCCGTACCCATGATGCCCCCGGCGGACTCCTCGTCGTAATGGAGCAACGACCGGACTTCCTCGCTGCGGTCCAGCAAGGGAAGCACCCTGGCTGCCACCTCTTCCGGCAGATCCGCCAGCACATCGGCCGCATCGTCCGTTTCGAGATGGCCCAGAAACTCCGTGAGCCGCTCCGGGTGCGTTTCTTCAAGAAGCCGCATGCGAAACTCTTCGTCGAGCTCGGCCAGCACCAGTCCGGCCTGTTCGCTCGGCAACCATTCGAACAGGGTTTCGCGTTCTCCGGCAGGGAGATGATTCAATAGCCGGGCCAGATCGGCCGGGTGCAGACTGGCTGCAATACGCACCGTTTCCTGCCGGTCGCCGGATTCCAGCAGGTCCTCGAGGCGCTCTACCAGATCGGCGTCGATCCCGGGAAGATGCGTCGGGAGTTCTTCGTCTCGAAAGGTATCGAAAGAACGCTCCATGGGGTACGCAAGAGGTTGAAAAACAGATACCGGGCGCTCCACCCTGCGGCCAGGGCCCGGACGCTATATGCGCATTCGATCAGAGTATCCTTAAGATAACGTGATGCGCGTCTTAAGATAACGTGCAAGAGCGACAAACTCTTCCGGGGTCAACTCCTCCGGCCTCCGCGCATCCATTCCCTCGGGAAGCGCAATACCCATCTCCCCCTTGGTCCAGCGTTCGAGCCCGTTGCGTAGCGTTTTGCGGCGGCGGTTGAAGGCCGTCCGGACCACGGTGCGAAAAAACGGCATATCCACCCCCTCGGGCGCATCTTCTTTCCCCGAGAAGGTAAGACGCACCACCGCGCTGGTTACGGCAGGGCGCGGGTAAAACACATTGGGAGATACCCGGAACAGGATTTCAGGATGCGCAAGCGCCTGACACTGCACGCTCAGAATGCCGTAGGCCTTGGTCCGGGGAACCGCCACAAGACGCTCGGCCACCTCCCGCTGCATCATCACCACGACCTCCTGCACGACATCGCGCGCATCGAGCAGGTCGAACAGGATGGGGCTCGTGATATTGTACGGCAGGTTACCCGCCACGAAAATCGGGGCGCCCTTTTCCCCGGCAAGCGCCCGCCAATCCACGTCCAGGACATCCATCTGCCGCACGTCGATCCCCGGCCAAGCATCCCGCAGGAATTCGGCGGCGCGCCGGTCTATCTCGATCGCGGTAAACGTGGCGAACCGGTCCTGAAGAAAACCCGTCAGCGCCCCCTCGCCCGGCCCGATTTCCACCACATGCGCCTCCTCCGGAGCCTGCAGCGCAGCCACGATTTTGCGCGCTACATTCGGATCGCGAAGAAAATGTTGTCCGAGCGATCTTCTGGGGAGAATGGACATGATCAGAGCATCCTTAAATTAAGGGTCGGCGCTACTGTCCATAGGGCGCTTCAAGATACTGCCTCGCCCGTTCGTGCGCATTGGACCAGTCTTTCGTGGTCAACGCCTCCCGGTAGGCAGCCACCGCCCGATCGCGTCGTCCGAGCGCATCGTGGGCCATGCCCGCATACAGCCGCCCCATCGTGACGAACCGGTAATCCACCGCGTCGCGTATCGCGGGTTCCTGCAAGGCCTCAAGATGCGGGAGCGCCGCCTCGTATTCGCCATGCGCCATGCGGCCTCGCGCCATGAAAAAAAGCGCCTGCCCGGCCAGCGCTGCATTGTATCCCGTCTGCCCTGCCGTATGGCGGGCATAAATCTCCTCGAAAATGGGCGTTGCCTGCCGCCACCTCCCCCACCGGGCATAGACACGCCCCTCTATCGTATGAAAAAAAGAATTGGCGGGATACCGCTCGCGCAGCCAGGTCGCATACTGTACGCTTTGCTCGAAATCGTTTTCGAACAGATAATAGATTTGCAGCAGAAAATAGGCCGCCTCGGTGCGGATAAACCGCCCGTCGCGCACCGTACGCCGGAGCGCTTCGATACCCCGCTCCCGGTCCCCGTCCGGGAAAAAGAGCATCAGGGGCTTCAGGAGCGGGTATTTTTCCGGAATAGCCACCGCATAATAGTCGTACATCCCCTTGCCGAAAGCATAGTCGGCCACGTCCGGCTCCCGTTCCACCACATCCAGCACGTAGTCCATCGCCCGGAGACCGTCCCGAGCCGCTTTGAGCCATTCCCCGCGATTCGACCGGAGCCGCCCCCGGAACCCCAGGGCAGCGCCCTTGAAGAACATGGCATCGAATGCATCGGGGTCTTGCTTGAGAAGGCGGTCCGAGCGTTCGATAACTTCCTCCATGGCCGCATAAAACGCCGCGTCATGCGTCTCGTCGGAAAGATCGGGAAGAATCTTCCACCATATGTTGAGCGCCTCCAGAAAAGGCCCGGCGGGATGTTCCGGATAGCGCCCGGCAATGCGCTCGAAGCGACGGGCCGCCGCCTCGAATTCCATGTTATACAGGCGATCCAGCCCTTCGCTCACGTCGGTCTGTACGACCGGATCGTCGAAAATGGATCCGCCAGGCTGCGCCTGGACAGGAGCGAACCCCAGAAGAAAGGCTGCGGCCAGCCCGCCAATAGCAGATCGCATCATGGAAACCGTCCGGCATGTGCTTGCAGCGGTCTATGTACTCCGCTCGCCCAGACGCCGCGTCCCGGAATAGATCAGGGCAACGAGGGCCACTTTGGCAAGGTCCGCAGGGATGAAACGCAGGAACCCCCTGTCGATGGATTCCAGCCAGGTGGCATGGCCGGCGGCGTAATGCAGCCAGATAACGCCCGTGGCGAAGAACACCAGCGATCCGATGCACATGGCCAGCGCGCTGCCCGTCAGCGTATTCCAATGCCTCGAAAGACGGCCCACTGCAAACGCCGCCAGCGGATACCCCAGCAGATACCCCGCGCTCACCGCCCCCAGCATATAGGAAAGTCCGTGTCCGTCGCCCGCAAACACGGGCGCAAAAAGCCCCATTGCGAGATACAAGGATTGTGCGAGCAGCCCATTGCGACCGCCCAGAAAGAGGCCGCTGCCGAATACGAACAGCGTCTGGAACGTAAAGGGAACCTCCCACAAGTAGATGCGGAACTGGGCCCCGGCGGCGGTAAGCAGCGCAAAACCGACAATTCCGAGGGCCTGTACAAGCGTGGTGGCTCGTTCTTCCCGAAGGGCGTCGATCAGCGAAGGGGCGGGCGCGTGCAGTCGTAGCAGCATAAAAACAGAGACCGGTTAAAAAGGTAAGGGATGCAAAGAGCCTGGGATACTCCGATTACGTGCATTTCGATCAGAGTATCCCTGTAATATCGGCTTTTTTGAGGAATCCGGGCAAACCCGGATCGTATGAGCCGGACACGATCCCCCTTTGGAACGTTCCGGAAAAGGTAAACGTTTGGGATTCAGGCCTGTTCGAAAAGCAAACTGTCCCCTTGCGGGCGGCTCGCCGACCGGTTTTTGCATCCGGGCGCTCATGCTCGTTGCCGCCCGCCTCCGCTCACCTTCCCTGCCGCCATGCGTACCTGGATCCGAACGGAAACGGATCGTCTGGCGACAGCCCTCGGACGCCTCGACCGCCGAACGGCGACCGTGCTGGCAGCCGTCGCAGCCCTCGTTATCCTGCAGGACGCTATAGGGAGCCGCCGGTTCTTTTACGACGCCCTGAGCGAGCATTTCCCGGGCGAGTATACCGGCCTGCTCGCCTGGATATGGCGGTTCCTGGTGCAAGGCGTCACCGGATTCGCGCTCCCGCTCGTGATCCTGTGCGGTCTGTTCCGGCAATCCGCGCGGGACGCGGGACTGGGGCTGGGCGACTGGAAATTCGCAGGGCTGGCGATGGCCCTCTATCTTCCGGTGGTCATTGCAGGCACGTGGTTTCTTTCGGCGAGTCCGGCTTTCCAGGCGCAGTATCCCCATTACGCCCCCGCGGAAACGGACTGGACGATTTTTCTGATCTACGAAGCGTGTTTCCTCTTCTACTGGATCGGCTGGGAATACCTTTGGCGGGGATTTATGCTCTTCGGAACGGCGCGTACGTTCGGGGTATACGCCATCTTCATCCAGGCTATTCCGTTCGCCTTGCTGCACCTCGACAAGCCGCTGCCGGAAACCGTGCTTTCCCTTGTCGGCGGCATAGCGCTCGGCGCCCTCGTCTGGCGTTGCCGGTCGTTCTGGATCGCCGTCCCGATCCATGCCGCGCAAATGATGGCGCTCGACTTCTGGTGCGCGCTGCGCGCCCGCTCCGGCGCACTCGGAATCGGACTGGATGCGTTAGGGAAAGCGCTGGGGGGATAGCCCGCACGGCTGCGCAGACGCCTCCCCGCAGCCTACCACTGGTAGGTCAGCGTCATTATATGCCCGGGCCCCTGATACCCGCTCTCGAACGCCACATAGGCGTAATCGACGAGCGCCTTGTCCAGCTCCAGACCGATCCCGAAAGAAGGCCCGCGAAGGTCGTCGTTGGTGATGTATCCCCCCCGCAGCGTCACCATTTCGAAAACCTCCGCCCCCAGGCCCACATGCAGTTTTGTGCGCTCCATCTCGAAAAACCGCGAGACTTCGAGGGTGACGAAAAGCTGGGCCAGCGTAGCGTCGTCTTCCTGGAGCCGTAGATGGAACGGGTGTACCGACACGCCCATGCGCAGGACGCGCGGTAATTGCGTGGCCTCCGACGCCAGCCTGGACATCTTGCCTATATTCTGCAATGCGGCGCCGAACTGCGCCCCCCGAACAGGCAGATCCGCCTGTACGCCAAAATCGAAGGCATACCCCCGGGAAGAGTTCGTATAAATACGCTCAAGCAGATACTTGGCCGTTACGCCGGCCCGAAAAGGCCCGAACCGCCGACCATACGACGCCCCGCTGCTGACGAATTGCACACTGAAGAAGCCTTCCGGTTCGCCGGGCTGGGAGCGCGCCTCGAGATCGCCGCTCTCCATCGCCGTAACGAATAAGCCGACCGCCGCGTCTTCGCCCACGCCCAGACGCGAGGCCGCCGCATAACTTCCGGTGCCAAGCACCCAGGCATAATAAGACAACGAGGCCGTATTGCGTTCGGCTGCGGCCAGGCCGGCCGGATTCCAGAACGTGCTGAACGCATCGCGGCTCCAGGAAACCTGCGTATCTCCCATGGCGCCCGCCTCGGCATTGATCCCGTTACGCAGAAACGCAAACCCGCCTTCCTGCGCCGCCGCCGGCCATGCAGCAAAGAGCGCAAGCATTCCGACTATGCACAAGCGCGTTTTCATCAGAGTATCCTAATTCTACCTAATCCTGATCCAATATCCTCACAGCAGCATCCGGAGCGTAATCAGGTGCAGCAGGCCCGTACCGTGCGGCTCGACCAAAAGGCCGTACTCGACTCGAAAAGCAAGGCTTCCTATCGGTTGTTCGATTTCGAATCCGGCGGAAGGCGTGTTCCCCGAAAGGGCATTGCCAATCCGGTCGACGCCGCCGCGAAGCAGCAGGATATCCGAGAGTTCGTACTCGACGCCGGCGCGCAAACCGACCTCGTGCAAGGTCGCCCGGCGCTCCTCGAACGCTTCGAACGGCACGGAGCCGATACGTTCCGTACTACGAACCCGGTGTTCCAGATCCGAAATGCGGGATTCGTATTCGGCAAGCAGTTGCAAGCGATCCTCCATCATACCGTACGAGGCGCCCACGCGCAAACGCACGGGAAACCGGTCGGATGTCGTGCCGCCCTCCGCTCCGTACAGACCGGACGAATCCCAGGAATAGCGGGCCAGCAGATCGTCCATAACGAACGCAAGACGCAAGCGATCGGTCACGTCCACTATAACCCCGGCGTCGATGCCAATGCTGTTAACCGGATCGATCTCGTCGAAAAGATCCGTGCGGAAAAGCTGAAGGCCCACGCCCACCGACACACGCCGGCCAAGATGCGTGCCGAAGGCCAGAAAAAACGCAAATTCGTCCGTCGAATACGTTTGCGTGTGGTACCCGCTGGCGTCCCTCCCGTCTATATCGGACACCCCGGCATGGATCAGCCCGGCGGCAAGGCCCGCACTCGGCTGGATGGGCGTCGAGAATTGCACAAACTGCATCTCCCTGTCGAAACGCATGATAGCCGCCGACAGCATGATGTGCTGTCGCGTGGCTTGCGGAGCCAGGGCCGGATTGTAATATGGAGAGGCGTCGCCGCGCGCGTCTGCGGCAAGCGCATTCCCCAGCGCCATGCCGCGGGCGCCAAAGCCCATTCTCGAGAAGACTCCCGCCGACTGCCCCCATGCGTTGGCCGCCGGCATAAGAACCAGCAATCCGAGAAGACAATGGATGGTCTTATGCGCCATGCGTGCGGTCATTGGAGCACCTGAATTTTTCCGTGCGCGGCCTTCCCGCCGACCACGGTATAGAAATACACCCCGTTCGCCACGCGGAAGCCGTTGTGGTCGGTTCCGTCCCACGTTACCTCGCGCTCGCCTCCGGCGCCGGCGTTTGCCGCCAGCTCGCGCACGAGATTCATGCGAAAATCGAGTATGCGGATGCGGTCGGCGCCCCCGTCCGCATCGTATCGTATGCGAACGAACCGGTCGTTTGCGGGCGAAAACGGATTCGGATACGCATACGTGTCCACATCCGGCGTGTCGTCGGTTGGCGTATCCGGATGCAACGGCACATCGGTTCTATAGATGCGCCATGTGTCCCCGTCGTCCGTGCTCTTCATCAGCCCGTCCGACGTGCCCACCCATAACGCCGCGTTCGTCACGGCCACGGAATACACGGAGAGATCCGGGCGCACAATCCGATCAGGGTCCTCGGCGTCCCGGAAACGGCGGATCGTTCGCCACGTCACGCCGCCGTCGCGCGTCACGAACAATCCGTTTTCCCCGGCGACATAGACCGTCCTGCTTCCCTGGAAGGCGAAATCGTGAACTTTTTCGCCAAGAAGCATCTGTTCGAACGTCTCGCCCCCGTCTCTGGTCATGGTAACGCCGTACTGCTCCGGCGGCCCCTGCCGGACCGGATCGTTCACCGGCCATGTGGCCATCCAGATCGGGTTTTGCCTTGGACCTTGCCCTCGTCCCCCGGGCAGGGGCTGCTCCTCTATGGAAGTCACCCAGTTCCCCGCCAGCGAAAATGAGGTTCCGTCGGCGGTGAATCGCTGCCACGCCAAGCCATCGTACGACCGGTTCACGCCGCCTGCCGTACCGGCCCAAATCGTGCCGGTCTTATCCACAAGCACGCTGAATCCCCGGTGGTTCAGGTGCCCGTCCATGTCTTCCCGCGACACAGGCGACACGAAAAAATCGTACGACGAATCCGGGTGAATGGCATGCAGAAAATCGGGGGGCAGCACGACCCGCTCCCAGGTCTGCCCCTCATCCCGGGATCGGCGTATGCCGCTGGCCCAGGCCGCAATCCAGACTTCGTCCCGCCCCGGAACGTAGTCGATATCGAAGGGAGGGCTTTGCTCCGGCGCGATGACGGGCAGAGCAGGCAACACGGATACGCCGTATTCCTCGGTGTCGTCGTCCGGATCGTCCAGATGAGACGGGCGCCAGGTAAAGGTTGCGCCTCCGTCCGTGGAGAAAACATACCCGGCCACGCTGCTGATCGACTGGCCGTCCTCCATTCGCGAAGAGCCGATGCCTGCCCACACAAAAACGCCTTCCACATCCAGCGAATACACGTTCAGGTGGCGGGCCGCCAGCGAATCGACGTCGGCGACGAACCAGGTCTGTCCGTCGTCCGGGGTCATATTCAGAAACGGCCCGGCCCACAGCCTGTCGCCTTCCGCATGCAGGTTCGTCACGCTGTTGCGCAGAATGCCCGTCACGGACAACAACTCGCCTGCTGCGCCAACCTGCGCCCGTCCCTGAGGAACGAACAAAAGACCGGTCAATATGGTGAAGAATATACGCCTCATTCCACCACCGTAGTCGCTTCCAAAATATTGCTGAGAAGACCGGCTCTATCCCTGGCCTGGAAAGCCAACGTGGTCACCCCGGGATCATTCGACGACTCGATCCGCACGATGCGCGTATAGCGGCCGTCGGCAGCCTCCGCATCGCCGTCCGTCCCCTCGTCGAACATGGCGATCTTTGCATTGGGTCTTTCCACATTCCAGAACTCGACGGCGGCGATATTGGAAAGCCCGTCCGGATCGGATACGACGGCTACCAGTTCCAGCGACTTTGCGGGTTCGCCCGGCGCGGGACGGTGCAGGGTATCCGGTACCACGACCATGCTTATGACCGGCGGGGCGCCCTCCGCCGAAACATGCATCATGCCGCGCACCTGATTGCTGAGCATGCCTTCCCGGTCTTCTGCGAAAACCAGCACGGTATAGACCCCGACCTCCCCGGCCGGAACCGTCACGTCGGCACGGCCCGTGTACCGCCTGCCGGAGCCGTAATCCAGCACGCCTTCGGCGATCGTCTCGTCTCCGAACACCACGAAGGAGACGGTCTCCACGTCATTGTCCGCATCCCGCACCGTAACCTCCATGGAGAGCGGAACGACCGCATTGGGATTGCCGGCGTCGGGCGGCGCAATAAACTGATGCGGCGAAAAGGAAAAATCGGATAACTCCGGCGGAGTGCCCGCATCGTCAAGCGGGCCAGGGGCCTGATCGCACGCACTCAGGGCGAGGATTCCTGCGGCAAGAACCGCTGCCGGATATCGAAAGGAATAGAGCAAGACGAGCGTCCCGAGGGGTTCAGATTCGGAAAAACGAAACCGTATCAATCTGCGCTCATCAACGCTCCGTCAAGTGGAAAGGACAGGGTGTAACCGGAAATGCGCAGCGCATGCAAAACGTTACGACAGATGCCGGACAGTGGCTCTTAACAGGCCTTCGACACAAAAGATCCCCGGCGCGCAAATTTCAGGATCGTCACGCGACATACAGGGGCCTGAAGCTGAAACACAGGATAAAAATAAACAGGCTGAGAAGACCCAGCGCCATGCGCCCCGGAGTCAAGGGTTGCTCATGAAGCACCGGAGGGTGATCGATCTTGACCAGATATATGAGCAACACGCACCAGAACAACCAGCCGCTGTAGGCGAAGTTCTGCATCCACGGCAGCATGTTTTCTGAAAGCGCAGCCAGGGCCATAAGGCCCGCCATGGCAAAAGCAATACGCTTCAGATTCCCGCCGAACAATTTCGCCAGATAAAAATACAGGATCCCTGCAAGGATAAACCAGGAAACGCCCCCGAGAAACGGATACAGTCCGTCGAGAAGCGGCGAAATTTCGAGTACGAACCCGACGGCGCCCGAAAGCAGCAACACCAGAAAGACTCCCCGGGCGAGGCGGGCATGCCAGACCCGTCCGAATAGCGCATAGGTAATGTGTCCCCCGTCGAGCTGCCCGATGGGGAGCAGGTTCAGCGCCGTAAAAAACAGCCCCAGCCACCCGGCAAACAACATGGGATAGTGGTACATCTCCCAATTGGGAGGCACATCCGTGAAAAATTGTTTGAGCAGCATATACAACAGCGTATCGCCCACGACCAGCGCACCCGCCCCGTCGCCCAATCCGGTCAGGCTGTCCGGATACCTGCCGAATTGTTCTACATACTGGTGAATGGCCTCGTGCCCCGGCCCCACGCCGAAGATATACGAAACGGGCGGCAAGGCGGCAAAGGCCGCAAGAAGGATACCAAGGGCGACGACAAAACCGGCGAGCGGCCCGGCAGCGCCGATGTCGAACAGCTTCCGCAAACTGGGTACCGGCTCTCTGATCCGAATCACCGCCCCCAGCGTACCCACGGTGATGAAAGGGAAAGGAGGACAAGGAATGTAGTAGGGCAGGGAAGTGGCCACGCCATGAAACCGGGCGGCGAAATAATGTCCGAACTCGTGTACGGTCAGAAAAAGAAGCAGGGGTATCCCAAAACGCAAGCCGTCGACCAGGTATGCAGGCCATCCCTCCATCGCATACACCGCCAGACGGGAAGTCAGCGTAGCCCCCGCCCACACCGTGGTCGCCAGCGTAACCACAAAAAGCAGCGCATGGAGCCAGTAGCGATCCCGGTCTTTCCGCACGCGGGAGCCGCCGGAAACGGCGCCGACGGCATGATCTGTCTCTGCAGAGAATACGGAAGGATCGCTATGCGACGGATACATACATACGGGATATATGGGGCAAAGAAAGGCCGTGGAAGGGAAAGGCCGGCGTCAACGGAGCTCCGAAAGTCCTTTGGCGATCCGGCGCATGGCTTCCTGCAAATCTTCCGTGGAAGCGGCGTACGAAATGCGCAACCCCCCGGGATCGCCGAAGGCGCCCCCCGGCACGAGCGCCACATGATGTTCTTCAAGGAGATAGAAACACAGGTCCTCGCTTGTTTCGATGGCCCTGCCGGAAGCGGACGTCGAGCCAAGGTAGACGGATACGTCCGGGAAGAGATAAAAAGCGCCCTCGGGACGCGGGCAACGGATGCCGTCGATGGCGTCAAGTTGCTCAAGTACGAAATCGCGGCGCTCGCGGAACCGGCTCACCATGTCCGTCACATACCGCTTGTCCATTTCCAGCGCGGCAATGCCGGCCCTCTGGGTAATGCTGCACGGCGCCGAGGTCGTCTGTCCCTGTATTTTCGCCGACGTTTTCACGATGGACGGGTCGGCCGCCATATACCCCAAACGCCAGCCGGTCATGGCATAGGCTTTCGAAAAACCGTTTACCGTGATTGTCCGCTCCTTCATGCCGGGGAGCGAGGCAAACGCAACGTGCTCTGCGTCGAAAAGAACATGCTCGTAAATCTCGTCCGAGAGCACGAACACGTCCGGATGCCGCTGCAACACCTCGGCCAGCGCCTCCAGTTCCTCCCGGGGATACACCGAACCGGTGGGATTGGAGGGCGAACACAGGATCAGCATGCGCGTGGCGTCGCCTATGGCCGCCTCCAGAGCGGAAGGGTTGAGGCGGTATTCGTCGTCGGCGGTGGTGACAAGGGCCTTCGGCGTAGCGCCTGCAAGGCGGGCCATCTCCGGATAACTCACCCAGTACGGCGCCGGGATAAGCACTTCGTCGCCGGGGCGACAGAGCGCTGCCACGGCAAGCGCGACCGACTGCTTGGCGCCGCTGGAGCAAAGGATCTGATTCGGGGCGTACGCAAGCCCGTTATCTTCCTCGAATTTTCGGCAAATCGCTTCGCGCAAGGCGAGCATGCCCGTGTTCTCCGTATACCGGGTATACCCTTCCAGAATGGCGGCCCGGCCCGCTTCGACGATCGGCGCAGGCGTGTCGAAATCAGGTTCTCCGGCGCTAAGACCAATGATGGGAAGACCCTCTCGCCGCAGTTGCTTTGCGCGCCCGGTCATCGCCAGCGTAGCGGAGGGCTGGACGGATTCCACGTTAGGATTGAAACGAATCATGATGGAAATTGCAAAAATTCGGGGGTTACAAAATTTATGGACGGGCGCGCCGCGCAAGCGCGTTCAGAACAGGTTCGGGTACGAAAGCCGACACATCGCCGTTCCAGCGAAGAATGTCGCGCACCAGCGTGCCGCTTACCAGGGCATGCCGCCCCGAAGCAGGTAAAAAGACGGTTTCGAGGTCTTTCCGGAGCTCCCGGTTCGCCAGCGCCATGGGCAGTTCGTAATCGAAATCGCGGGACTGCCGGAGCCCTCGAATCAGCACTGAGGCGCCGGTTTCCCGGGCGCGGTCCGCAATCAGTCCCTCATGAGCAACCACCTCCACGCCAGTCAAATGCCGTACGCACTGGCGAATCAGATCGCACCGCTCTTCGATGGGAAAAATCGTTTCCTTCTCGGCATTGACGGCCACCGTCACCTCCACCCTGTCGAACAACGCCACCGCGCGCTCGAGGATATCGAGGTGTCCGAACGTAAACGGATCGAATGTGCCGGGATACAGCGCCAGTTTCATATGCGGCGGAAATCAGGAAATAACGGGGTTCGGAGCAGGTTCGGCGCCCGCGGACTCCGGGGCAACGGCCTGTTCGCGCCGGAACACCGACACCACGGTGCGCCCGTACGGCCGGGAAACATCCAGGTCGGGATGCGCCGGTTCCCGGTCGAAAAAGATACGCCGGTCATGTTCGAGGATAAACAGCCCCCCTTCCGCTGTATGCGGCAGCGCCAAAGAAGGCAGTTCCGGCATGGCTTCGAGGTCGTACGGCGGATCGGCGACAATGAAATCGAACGCCGGTCCCTTGTAGCGGCGCAGGTAACGTACGGCGTCCGCCCGCAAAAAGATGCATTGATCTTCCACATCCAGTGTGCGCGCATTCCGCCGGGCAACCTGAAGCACGCGCCCTTCTTTTTCCACGAAAACGACCGAGCGGGCGCCTCGGGAAAGCGCCTCGAACCCTATGGTTCCGGCGCCGGCGAACAGATCGAGCACGGTCGCGCCTGCGAATTCTCTCCGGTTTTCCGCAAGATGGAAAAGCGACTCCCGCGTCCGGCTCGTGGTCGGCCGGGTCTGGAGACCTTTCGGAGCGAAAAGCTTCCTGCGCGCGAATTTTCCCGCAATAATTCTCACGACGGAACGATGGAAATAACTCAGAAAATCAATGTTTCGCCTTCGTACAGGGCGGCGCCGATGCACCCGGCATAGGCCGGAACGTCCACGTCGGACGGCGGACTGGTAACAGGAACGTCTCGAAGCGCCGCAGGATGCAGCGCCCGGATATCCCCGCCGAACACGGCCCGGAGCTCGGAAAACAAAGCGTCGGGGGCGGCGTCCCCGTACACATAGACCGTTTGCACCCCCGACGGGGGTATTCCGAACCGGGACGCCGTGTGCGCGCTCAGGTACGCCGCATCGATCGGTTCCACGCCTTCCGCAAACCCGCCGAAACGCCAGGCCTTTCCGGTGCAAAAAACATAGTCGAGCCGGTCGCCATACCAGCCGATTCCCAATGCGCAGGAATCTTCCCCGGCGCCTTCCCTTGCGGCTTCCGCGCATGCGATCATACCGGCTGCCGCCTGTGCGCCGGACATGAGCCGCGTGCGCTTCGCCGGTACGTCCCGAACAAGACGCCGCAAACGTTCGTCAAGACGTTCTTCCACCGCCAGCACATGCACCCATGCTTCGGCAGCGTCCCGGGGCATGGGAATCGCATCGGCGGTGATACGCAGCGGCTGCTCCGGCGCTATGAGCAGGTCGATCGTCTGCCTGAGACAGTTCCGCCGGACATCCGGTCCGGCTTCCGCAGGAAGCGGCGCCCGAAAGGAATGGCCTGCCCGCGGGGAAATCGCAATACGCAGATCGTCAATCCCGTTGCCGTCTTCCGGTGCGGGAAAAGCCTCTGCCAGCGCCTCTGAAACCACATGAACACGCCCGTCGTCCCGGCCGGAAAGCACGCTGCCGATCACATCCTCCTCCACGTCAATGCGCCCGAGTCGCGATAGCCGGCGTCCCGACGCATCCTGCACTACTTCGGCGTACCGGACCACGCGGCCTGCAATATCGACCCCCGCCCGTACGTACGCGTCCATGGATCAGGTTGGTCGGCGCAATGAATAGCGGCGTTCGCCGCCGCCTGCGGGACTACTCCCAGGTTGCGGCGTTCAACCGGGTAGGATCCGGTTCAAGGCTTCCGATCTCATCGTCGGAATCCGGATCGCTGAGCAGATATATCATGACGCGCGACGTATCGTTGATTTCGTACTCGAATTGCGCACCCGTACGGGGCGAAAAAATAAAGGAATCGAGATTCGTACCGCTGCCGAAAATACTGTCGCGATGCGCCTGGGTCGCCGAATCGGTTTGGACCCAGGTATGCAGACTGTCCAGAGAACCCGGGAAACGCCCGGTCTGTTCGTCGAACCGGATGAGCGCCGCCCGGATATTACTCATGCGCAGGCGGGTGTCTTCCGTGAGCTCCTCCTGACGCTCCACAGCCGCCCAGGGTTCGGTAATCGAAATATAGAGGAAATACCCCATGCAGAGGATAAGTATCCCCAAAGCCACCTGAATAAGGGTACGTGTGTTCTGACTGCCTGACGCCATAGTGCGCTCCTGTTCCCACAGAGTCTGATTATCTGACGAATAAGAAACGAGGACCATACTTCACGGTACATACGCGCGACGCCGCCCGCCTCTGCGAAAAAATACATGAACATACCCCGAAAAGCAACCATGCAAGAGATACGCTGATTAAGTCTGCACAGAGAACGGAATTTCTCCCGCAGATTGCGATATTGTTGCAAGCGGACCCGCCGTCCCGCCCCATACCGATTCTTTCCATGACAACCGATCTGCTCATCAACATAGATCATGTGGCCACGCTGCGAAACGCCCGCAGGGAAACGCTGCCCGATCCGGTCCATGCCGCCGCCGCCGTAGAAGCCGCGGGGGCCGACGGCATCGTTTTTCATCTGCGGGAAGATCGCCGCCATATCACCGAACGCGATGTACGCCTGCTGAAGCAAACGGCCCGGACAAAACTTGATTTTGAACTGTCCACGGATCCCGATGTCGTGCGCATCTGCTGCGAGGTGCAACCGGATCTGGCCACCCTCGTACCTGAACGACGCGAGGAAGTAACGACGGAACACGGTCTGGACGTGATCGCCGGCAAGGAGCGTCTCCGCGACGTCGTGGCGCAATTGCGGGAGGCGGGCATAAAAGAAGTGGCGCTGTTCGTGGATCCCGTGCGCAGCGAAATCGACGCAACGCTGGAAACCGGGGCCGATTGCATCGAACTGCACACCGGGGATTTCGCCAATGCAAAGGACGCGAACGAACGCGAACGGTGTGCAGGGGAACTGGCCCGGGCTGCCGAACATGCCCACGCCGCCGGCCTCGTCGTACACGCCGGCCATGGGCTCGACTACCAAAACTACCCCGCGTTTCGGGCCGCGGTCCCTCATGTTCGGGAAGTGTCCATTGGCTTTGCCGTGATAGCGCGGGCCATGCTCGTCGGCATGGAACAGGCCGTGCGGGAAATGCGGGAACTCGTAAAATCGTGACGCACCGCCCGGCGCACGCCCACGCATCGAAAAAATCCATGGATTCGACGCTCCTGATGCCGGAAGACGCCCCTGAGGGCCACCGATGCGGCTATGTCGCGCTGGCGGGGCAACCGAATGTGGGGAAGAGCACCCTGCTGAATGCCCTCATCGGACAAAAACTGTCCATCGTTACCCGGAAACCGCAAACCACGCGCCACCGGATCCCCGCCATGTTGTCTGCGGACGATCATCAGATCGTTTTCCTGGACACTCCCGGCATCGTGGCCCCTCGGTACGGACTGCACAAGGCGATGATGCGCGCCGTGCAGGATGCGGTGACCGATGCAGACCTGCTGGTATTCATAGCCGACGCCTCTCGCGGCGTACCCGATACGCCCGGGACGGATATCGTCCGGGGCCGGCCCGCCATCCTCGCTCTGAACAAAATGGACCTTATCCGGCAGGAAGACGCCCTGCCTCTCGTGGAGGCCTGGCTGGCGCTGGGCGATTTCGACGAGGTCGTGCCGATTTCGGCCCGAAAGGGCACGAATCTGGACGTTTTGCTGGACGCCATCCTGCAGCGCCTTCCGATCGGACCGCCTCTCTACCCGAAGGACATGATCAGCGACCGCCCGGAACGCTTCTTCGTGGCCGAGATCATCAGGGAGAAAGTGTTCCGGCTGTACCGGCAGGAGATTCCGTACTCCACCGAAGTGCGCATTGCGCGCTTTGAGGAACGGGAGAACGAAAAGGACTTCGTATCCGCCGAAATCGTACTGACGGCAGATACGCAGAAGGGTATCCTGATCGGGAAAAAGGGACAGGCCCTGAAACGGCTGGGCACGGCGGCGCGGAAGGACATCGAGGTTTTCCTGGGCCGATCCATATATCTGGATCTGCATGTAAAAGTCCGAAGCGACTGGCGCAATCGACCTGCATTCCTGCGCTCGTTCGGTTATCGGGCCTGACTGGTTGTGGATAAGGACAGACCCTGTCCCGGTAGACCTCGGCTACGCTTCCTGCGCTTGGTTGGGGGCAGGGCCTGACCGGGCGCGCGGCGCGCCGGATCACGAGCCGATCTGTACGCCCAACCCTTCCCGAACCGCCCTGTGCAGGGCGTCCGGCACATGCCCCAGGTCCAGCCGCCGGAGCGAAAAGGCGCGGCGCCGGGGGTACATTCGCCGGAGATGCGTGAAGCGGAGCGCCGCCGCCTCATCCGAGTCGGGCCACGACCCCCTCATGCGGCGGTCGTCGCGCCATACGTCGTACATGCTTCGGACCAGATGGTGTAACCAGTCCGTTTCCGGCAGGACAGGATCCGGGGCGCAACACAGGAGCGGCTCCGCCCCCCCGCCCGCTTCGCCGGCGACTCCCTCGGCTACAGGCACATTCATGCCCGGCAGCGACGCCATAGCGTCACGGAGCATGTACGCGCCCGCTACCTTTCCGTCGTACGAGTACCCGGCGATATGGGGCGTGGCGATGTCCACGCAGCGCAGCAGCGCGGCAGAGGGAACGGGCTCGCCTTCCCACACATCGAGCGCCACCGCAGCAGGGCGCCGTCCGGCGTGCTGCAATGTCTCAAGAAGCGCCTCGTTGTCGAAAACGGCCCCGCGCGACGTATTAATCAGCCAGGCGCCGGGACGCAGCGCCGCCAGTTCGCCGCGACCGATCATATGCCATGTAGGATGCGGCCCTTCCCGGACAAGCGGTACATGAAAGGTGAGTATATCCGCCTGCTCGATCAGGGTATCCAGCGGGAGATAGTTCCGCGCCGTTCCCGCCGGGTCGTCCGCCTCCGCAAGCGGCGGATCGCACAACAGCGCCTTCATGCCCAGCGCGGCGGCTCGCGCAGCCAGCCGGCTCCCGATGCGCCCGCACCCCACAATGCCCAGCGTCTTGCCTCCGAGCGCTTCTCCCCGGTTTACCGCCAGACAAAAAAGCGTCGCCAGTACGTATTCGACCACGGAATCCGCGTTGGAGCCCGGCGCATAGGCAAACGGAATCCCGCGCTGTCGCAGGTACCCGGCGTCGATATGATCCAGACCGGACGTCGCCGACCCCACAAACCGGACCGCGCTGCCGTCGAGTAGCGCCGCATCGACGCGGGTGACGCTGCGCACAAGCAGCACCTCCGCATCCCGGACCATCTCCGGGGTAATATCCCGGCCCGACAGCATGCGCACCGGCCCAAGCGAACCGAACAGATCGCTCACCAGCGGAATATTCTCGTCAGCTACGATATGGAGGGGCAGCATGACGTGCCGGAATGCGCAGAGAGCCGCACTAAAAGGTCAAAAACCGAGTCCGATGCTGAACATGGTCGCATGAAGGCGCTGCTCGTCGGGCCGTATGACCACATCGGCAAACTCATACTCGTCGTTGGTGAAGCTCGACACGCCGAAGGTGCGCTTCACTTCAGGATAAAATCGCAATCCGGCCACTCGAATTTCCAGACCCACCCCTACGGCCGCGGCCATGCTGATCGTGCGCAGACGGTCCTGGTTGTTGGTGTCCGTGGCGAATCGCATGACAGGCCCGACCAGCACATACGGAGAAATACGGGAGCGTTGGTACTGATACCGCACGTCTACCGGGATTTCAATGTAGGTCACGAAGTGGTCGTCGCTGACGGAGCCGGAAGCATCCGGAAACTCGTCGCCCGGAGGGCCGCCAGGGTTCACCGGATCCGGCGTCGTAACGAATCCCGTCGCCTCGGACGGATCGAAAAGCCGACCTGCATCCATATACCGCAATCCGGGACGCAGCGCAAACGACCCCAGCGGCAGGTTTACCCACAGATGAATGTGCCATCCGGGAACCTGCTTGAGCGAAGCCGTTCGGGCATCCGCCACAATGTCGCCCAGTTCGGAAAACGTTACCCCTCCGGCGATACCCACCTGGGCGTTCGCGGGCGCCGCCGCGACCCCGCAAAATATCAGGACCAAACCGATCGAACAAACTGCTTTTCGCATAAAAACGCTCCGCATGGATAGTGATAGTTCGTGCAACCCGGCATGTATGAAGATGCAACCTTAACCGCCAACGCAAGTTTCTGCGTTACGGATATCGAAAATGTTCATTGCTCCGCGAGCCGGACAAACAAACGAATACCTGTGAATATCGGCATTACATGTTACCCCGTGTACGGGGGAAGCGGGGTCGTCGCCACGGAATTGGGCAAGGCTCTTGCGCTCAGAGGACACCAGATTCATTTCATTGCCTACTCCATGCCGTTCCGGCTGGCGCACGTTACGGAAAACATTTCCTTCCACGAGGTAGCCGTCAATACGTACCCCCTCTTCGAATACCCCCCCTATTCGCTGGCCCTTACGGGCAAAATGGTGGACGTGGCGCGGTTCGAGCACCTCGATCTCCTGCATGTGCATTACGCCATTCCCCATGCCACAAGCGCTGTACTGGCCCGGGAAATCCTGCGCGAGCAGGGGCTGTACGTTCCGGTATTCACTACGCTGCACGGCACGGACATTACGCTGGTGGGGCAGGACCCGGGCTTTGCGCCGGTGGTGAATCATGCGATCAACCACTCCGACGGCGTAACGGCGGTCTCCGAATACCTCCGCAACGAAACGCAGCAGCATTTTCAGGTCGATACGCCGATCGAGGTCATTCCCAATTTCATCGACACGACGCGCTTCCGGCGCTACGAAAACGAAGCATTCAAGCAGGCGGTGTGCGCGGATGGCGGCAAAATCATGGTGCATGTCTCGAATTTCCGCCCCGTGAAGCGCGTGGAGGACGTGATCCGCGTTTTCCACCGCCTCGTGCAGGACGGCATGGCCGTGAATCTGTTGCTCGCAGGGGACGGACCGGACCGGATGTCCGCCGAGCGGCTGGCCCGCGAACTGGGAGTATGGGAAAAGATTCGCTTTCTTGGCAAACAGGAGCCTATCGAGGAATTGCTATCCATCGCCGATGTGTTTCTCATTCCCAGCGGCTCGGAAACGTTCGGGCTGGCCGCGCTGGAAGCCATGGCGTGCAACGTGCCGATCGTGTCGAGCGATATCGGAGGACTGCCGGAACTGAACGTGGACGGCGAAACAGGCTTCCTGTGCCCGCTTGGCGACATCGATGCGATGACGGAAAAAACCCGCGCCATTCTAAGCGACGATGCGTTGCATCAGCGTCTTGCGGAGGGCGCCCGCCGCCGGGCTGTGGAGATGTTCGATCAGGACCGGATCGTGCCTATGTACGAGGCCTACTACGAGCAGGCTCTGGAAATGGCCTGACGCCTCGACGCCGGGTTTGCAGACCAACGGAAAGTAAACGTACATAACGAATCGATCACGGAATCATGCGGGGAAACCGGTTGGTTTATCACGCCCCCTTTGCAACTTTATCTTGAAAACTTTATTCATTACTTTTTAAACCCCCGCGGATTCACCCACAAACACCCGGAAACAGCCATGCTGACAGCACTCATGAAAAACAGGGTCGTTATCGCCTCGGTAGCGCTTTGCGCCGGATTCCTGCTGGCGTATCTCGTTTTGCCCCGGTCTGCTTCGACCCCTGCAGACGTTGACGTTACCGAGCTGTTGGAGAGCGGCGAAATACCCGCTTCCATGTTAGAGCCGAAAGATGACGTATACATGATTGTCGAGCATATGCCCGAACTCGTCGGCGGGATGGCTGCGATCCAAAGCAAGATGACCTACCCTGAAAGCGCCCGCGAGGCAGGCGTGGAAGGACGCGTATTCGTGCAATTTGTGGTCAACGAAGAAGGCGACGTACAGGACGTGGTGGTTACCCGGGGTACGGGTTCCGGCCTCGACGAGGAGGCCGTACGTGTCGTGAGCGAGGCAAAATTCACGCCCGGCATGCAGGATGGAGAACCCGTCAAGGTGCGGATGACTCTACCGGTTACCTTCAAACTCGCACAGACATAAGGATACTCGCATACAGGATCAGACCAGGGAGGATCTTTCGGTCCTTCTTTCCTGTCGTTTGATCCGGCCAAAACCGCTGGCAGAACGGCCCCGCTTGCAATGCAGGCGGGGCCGTTGCCGTATTCGCTCCGGGGCCAGCCCGATCATGCCCGGCGGAACGCGAATCCACGGCGTATGTAGCAAGGGATACTCTGATCGCCCCAGCGCTCCGCCCATGCAGATACAGGGATTCACCTGCAACCCGTTCCAGACGAATTGTTATGTCTGCCATGACGAAGGCGAGGCGGTGCTGATCGATCCGTCCTGCTCGACCCCGGAAGAATGCGCACAGGTCGAGCGCTACATCGCCGACCGGGAACTGACCGTTCGCCGCCTGCTGTTAACGCATGGGCATATTGACCATATCTTCGGATGCGCACACTTTGCGCGCGCGTTCGGAATGGGCTTTCTGATGCACCGCGAAGACCGGGTGTTTATCGAGCAGGCTGACGAGCTGGCCAAAATGTTCGGAGAATCCATCGAAACCCCGCCCGACCCGGAAGGCTTTCTGAACGAAGAAGACCGGGTGCATTTCGGCAACGTATCGCTTGCCGTGCTGCACACGCCGGGGCATTCCCCGGGATCGATCTCCTTCTACGACGCCACCTCGCAGGCACTGATTTCCGGAGACGTGCTGTTTCAGGGGTCTATCGGGCGTACGGACCTGTGGCGCGGCGACCTGCCCGAACTGATGCGGTCCATTTTCGAAACGCTCGTGCCCCTCGGGGACACGGTGCGCGTCTATCCCGGCCACGGCCCTGTCACAACCATTGGAGAGGAGCGGCGAACGAACCCGTTCCTGCTATTCCCCTCATGAAACGGCTTCACGGACTCATTCTGCGCATGCTCCCGGGACGCGTTCTCGGATGGTTGGGAACGCTCATGTTCCTGCTGGTGATGCAGTTTCTGATCAAGTACCTGCCCGATCTGGCGGGCAAGGGGCTTCCTCCCGGGGTCCTGCTTGAACTGATCGCCTACAACCTGGCGTATATGGTGGTCCTCGCCGTGCCGATGTCGCTCCTTATCGGCTCCATGATGACGTTCGGACGCATCGCCGAATCCCGGGCCTGGGTCGTGATCAAGGCATCCGGCGTCTCGCCTATCCGGCTTATCTGGCCCACGCTCCTGATCGGAGCATTTGTCGCCACCGGCATGACGTACTTCAATAACCGTGTGTTGCCGGAGGCGAACTTCCGCGCCCGCAACCTGTGGTACGACATACGCAAGAAGCGCCCGGACTTCGAACTGCGTCCCGGCATGTTCTACGAGGGAGTGCGAGACTACAGCATCCTCGTGCAGCATGTCGCCCCCGGCTCCGGAACGCTGGAAGATATTCTCATTTACGACTACACGGACAATGCCCAGACCGTAATCAAGGCGCGCGAGGGGCGCCTGGACCCCCTGCCGGATCGACCGGAACTGGCGCTCACCCTGTTCGACGGCGAAATACACCGCATGCCGGAGGGGCAGCAGTTTTTCCGGGCCGAAGAACGCTACGAGCGGCTCACCTTCGACAGGTACCGCATGACGCTGGACGCTTCCGAATTCGCCTTCGAGCGTTCGGAGGAAAGCCGGACCAATCGTTCGGACCGCACCATGCCCACCCGGGACATGATCGGCTTTGTGGATTCCCTTCGGCAAAGCATCGATTCGTCTCTTGTCCGCCTTGCCGCGTATTTCGAGCCGGGGAACTTTGGGGGCAATGCGCCGGAGAGCAGCATGCCGGGCGCAAAAGAACCCTTCCTGGAAGTACTCCCGGCGGCGGAAACCGGGGCAGCCGCATCGTCCGGACGCGCTCCGCCAGGGGACGAAGATATCCTTACCAAAGCCATAGAGAACGCCCGGAACATACGTATGATTATTGACGATACGCAGCGCGGCATCGCCTGGGAATTGCAGCGCTCCGACCGGTTTCTCGTGGAAATCCACAAGAAGTACTCGATCGCCGTCGCGTGTCTTATTTTCATGCTCATCGGCGCCCCGCTGGGGCTGAGCACCCGGCGCGGCGGTCTGACTTCGGCAGGCATTCCGGCAGCGGGCATTTTCCTTTTTTACTGGGTGACGCTCGTGCAGGGGGAGAAGCTGGCGGACCGCGGCTTTCTCGAACCCTGGATCGGTATGTGGATCGCCAACCTGGTGATGATCGCGGCGGGACTATGGCTGATGGTCTACGTAACGCTGGATCTGCGCGCCACGCCGCCCCTCCGCAGCCGGCTCCTGCGCCTTTTTCAAAAATCCAGGCCATAACGGCGCGCCGCGCGATCCCCCTGTCCAATGCTGTATCTCGTCCCCACGCCGATCGGCAACCTCGAAGACATTACGCTCCGCGCCCTCCGCATGCTGAAGGAAGTGGACCTGATCGCCTGCGAGGATACGCGCACCTCGGGCATACTCCTTGCCCGCTACGAAATCCGCACGCCCACCATCAGCTACCACGAGCATAACGAGCGGCGGCGGACGCCGGACCTCGTCGAACGCATGCAGGCGGGACAACGCATCGCCCTGATAAGCGACGCCGGATCGCCGGGTATTTCGGACCCGGGATTCTATCTGGTGCGGGCATGCAAGCAACGCGACATTCCCGTGGAAGCGCTGCCCGGACCTACCGCCGTCATCCCTGCGCTCACCGTTTCGGCGCTTCCTGCGGAGCGCTTTGTTTTCGAAGGGTTCCTGCCCGCGAAAAAGGGGCGGCGCTCAAGGCTCGAAGCGCTCCGGGACGAACCGCGGACCATGGTTTTTTACGAATCGCCGCACCGGGCCGCCGCCACGATGAACCAGTTTGCGGACGTCTTCGGACCCGATCGTCCGGCAGCGGTCGCGCGGGAAATGACCAAGAAATTCGAGGAAATCCGGCGGGGGACGATAGGAGAACTGGCGGCTTTTCTCGCAGAACAGCCCAAGGTCCGGGGGGAGATCGTGCTGGTCGTGGCGGGGGCGGGCGTTACGACGGAGTTGTGGGGGTGAGGAGGTGGAGGGGCTCAGTTTTGCGTCGGCTCCGGTTCATTTGCAGCGCTCGGCTCAGATCCGGATGGTTCTTCAGGCGCGTCGGGCGCGTCAGGCCCCTCGAAAACCACGCGACCATCCCGCCAGAACACGGCGTACTGACCCAGTTTGCGCTTGCGCTCCAAAGCCTGATCCACTGCGCGCTTCAGCGCCTTGAGTCCTTCCATTGCGAAATCGTCAATCTCTGCCATCGCGCCGTATTTCCACCCCTACCTCTGATACCGATGCTTCCGCAACGCCTCCGGCTCTCGCGTTCTGGTTACGGTCTCGCCGCAATCCCCGCATCGGAACACGATCTCCTTGGGCGGGCCCGTAGCGCCGACCAGGAAGAACACGGCGCTGAACATGCCGTAGCGAACGTGCGGGGAGACATGCGGATGCTCCCTGCCATGCCCGCAGGAACAGGCGGCGGCGGGCGCGGGGGAAAACTCCGACGGCAGGAGCGGTTCCGCCTCAGTAGATTCTTTGCCAAGCGCCTGCGCATGACGGTAGTGCTCCGCATCCAGAGGCCGCTCCACGATGTGCCTGTCCACCGATAGCCTTCCGGATCCCCACAGCACGAGCAGAATCAGCAGGAACAGGACGAGCGCCGAGAACTCCAGCGATTGCGTGGCGGCGAGCAGCCCGCTCTGCAAGTGAATGACGAAAACGGCCCCGATGAGGATCGGCAACTGGACCATCGCAGCGACGCGCGTGAAAAGACCGACGGCGATCATGACTCCGCCGACGAGGTGGGACAGCGCCACATAGTGGATCAGCACCACGGAGGTGAGCCACGCCGACGACGAGGAGCCGAGCAGATCGATGAACGCGGAAGAGTTCGAGATAAACAGGACCCCTCGCGCAAAGAGTCCGATGCCGAGATAGATTCTGAGCAGTTCGAACGCAATGTTGCCGAGGCGCTCAAGCCGGTCGCCGATCGAACGAAACGGGACGAACCGCCGCGCGCTCCATGACGCATCGACGGACCACCGGCCGGATCCGTGCAGAAAGATCGGGATCAGCAGAAACAGCACAAGCGCCGAGAATTCCAGCGATTGTCCCGCCGTAAATACGCCGCCCCTGAGATGGACCAGGAAGACGGCGCCCGCCAGAACCGGTACTTGCAGCAGTACAGCGAGGCGCGTAAACAGGCCGACGGCGATCATGGCGCCTCCCAGCAGGTGTACGCACACCACGATATACATCACGCCGGACGATGCGAGTATGGACGCTTCGCTTCCCGCTACGAGTGCGGCGAAAGTATCCGGACGGATCAGGAAAAACAGGCCGCGGACAAAGAGCCCGACCCCGATATATATGCGCAGCAGATCGAAGGCCAGATCGCGGTTCGCCTCGATGCGCTGCGGCAGAGTCATGGACGTATGCATCGTCTATTTCTGGTAGTTCTGATTCGTGGAGCGCAGGCGCGCCTTGTATTTCTTGAGTCGGCGGCGAAGTATTTTCGCGCATTCGTCGACGGCTTCCTCGTGGGTAGCGCCGTCGCTCGCAGCCGTCAGCGTCTGCTGGTACACATGCACAATGATTTCAGCGGATTTTATTTTGTCCGGGTGACCGTTCTGTGAGAATACGATGCGCGCATCCGTAATGCCGTCGTACACCCGTTCGAGCTTCGCCAGTCGGGCTTCGGCATATTCTCTGAGGGCGGAAGGAGCATCGAAATGACGGGCCGTGATTTGTGTTTGCATAGAATACCTCTTTATGTCGAACAACCTTGCGATACAGCGCAAGAGCGCTACCTTCGTATTACGGAATCGGCGCGAAATTATCAACGGATACGGCGGTAAAACCGGAAGATTCCCGCCAATTATAACGGTTAATTTCCCGTTGCGCGCAGATAACGGTCTTCAAGCGCGTGCATTTTTGCTTTCTCCGCCGGGGTTTTGTCGAGATAGCCGATCAGGTGCAGGAGGCCATGGATTGCATAGCGCATGGCTTCTTCCTCTGCGTCCACCCCGAATTCGCGGCAGCGTTCGCGGGCCGTATCGAAATCGATATAAATTTCCCCGTCCACGACCTGTTTCCCCGCCTTCTCTTCTTCGGAACGATAGTCGAAGGCCAGTACGTCCGTAGGCTCGTCGCATGCCAGGTAGCGCCGGTGCAACTCCTGTACCGTCTCGCGACCGGCCACCACCAGCGCGAGGTTCCGGACCGTTACGCCCTCGGCGGACAACACATGCGTCAGTACGCGGAGGCACCGATCTTCCGGAAGATTGCAGGAAGGATGCTGCAACTCGACCGTGAAATCGCCTCCCGGATCGGTTTTGTCCCCGTGCATCAACGGAGATCGTCGAAGAGCGTTTCGGTCATCGAGAGCGCAACGCTGCTCATTACGAGTTCCGGGGCCAACTGCGTGAAGTCGGCGGAGAGCAGGCGTTCGTCCACGTTCGAATACAGGGAGCATCCCGCTTCCCGTTCTATCACGAGCCCATGGGCGGTTCCTGCGCGGCGCGCGAAGAAAAGGACTTCCCCCAGTTCCTCGCTGGCGATGAACCCCGTGCATCCCTGGAGCTGCAGGAAAGAGCCGATAGCGTATACGGAAATGAGATTTCCGGCCTGATCGTCCCGCACATCCTGCGGCAGATCCAGTTCGGGCGTGATTTCCAGCGAGAGCCGCCGGCCGCTCGCTTCATCCAGAAGTTCGTAGCGAACCAGCGCGGGTTCGTGTCGGGCCGACACCCTCAGCACGCTGGCGATGCGGTCGAAATCCTTGTCGGAAAATGCGAAGGGCATAACAGGGGCGCCTGCGAAAAACGAAGGATTGCTTGAGGAAGGGGCCGGGTGGCGCCTCAGTACGTCTCCTCGGGATATTCCTCTGTTTCCGGGGGAACCTCGTCGTCTTCCGACACGGGGCCGTCAAAGTCTTCCGGTACTTCGTCGGGCACGACATTGACGGCGTGCAGCCCCTTGTCGCCCTCCTCCAGATCGAACGTAACGCCTTGTTCCTTACGCAACGTTTTGAACCGTTCCTCGGTCCGGATCGAGGAGTAATGCACAAAAATGTCCGCGTCCCCGTCGGGATGCACGATGAAGCCGTACCCTCTCTTGGCGTCGAACCATTTGACGATACTCCGGTGCGTGCTCATAACAATGCCTCTGAATTTCGGAATCGGTGGGGGTGGCAGGCAGTCTGTATAGCACGAGGTTTTTCATGAAGTCTGCACCGGGTTTCCGGCAAAAACCGGGCACTTAGTGAATATACGAAAAAAAAGATACGGGCAAAGTCCGCCTATGCCAAAAATTCACATTTCCGGGTGAAGCACCGGATTCGGCCTTTCGCCGGGTTTCTTTTTGTCCTCTGCCGGGCTATTCGGGCTGGGCCTCCTGTTCGAGCGATCGTTCGTATTCCTCGTTCATCCGCCGGTAATCTTCCACCGATGTCCTCATCGTGGAATCCGCAAAAATATCCGCAAGGCGGCCGCTGAGCGCCGACGCGGCCTCGTAATCGCTCACCTGGAGATAAATACCCCGAAGCACTTGCAGGTACGATGCGGCAAGGTCCATATCGCGGGTCGTCTCCGCGTGTTCGAGGCGCCGCAGGATCAGCGGTTCGGCCCCCTTTGCGACATCGACGGCCTTCTCGACATACCCGGCCTCGAAATACGCCCGCGCCAGCAACAGGTACGATTGCTCGTCGCCGGGGATCGTCTCGAACGGCACCCTTGCCATCAGGGTGTCGAGTAGCGCCCCTGCCTGCTCCGCTTCTCCGGCGAAGGCAAGCGACTGGGCGGTGTGCGCGAAAATGTTGCGGTAGTTGTCCACCATGCCGCGGATGGTCTCGTCGTAGTAGACGTTCGGGTTGTTCAGGTTGCGGAACCGGAAATTCCCCAGAATGCCGGGCGCCACGGACGGCACGACCCGGCCGAAACGCTCCCCATGCCGGATGGGCACGATCTTGAGCGCCTGTCCCTCAAGGTGGAAGAAATCCTGCAAATCGAGTTGGCCGTCCGGACTTACCGTCACGGCAAAGTACACGGGGCGCTCCCATCCCTGCCGCGCGTTCGTGGCCACGATGTCCAGCGAGGCCTGATCGGCGACATACAATATGTTGATTTCTTCGTTGTAGGGCCGGCCCTCGAATCGCCAGCGCATCGGGTTCATGATCAGGTTGGAGTCGGGGACCCCCGGTAGAAATACCTCGGATTCCAGGGCGAACCGGTCGGTATTCACCGGCAGTTCGATCTCCCGCGGCGTCCACGCATTCACGCCGATCTGGTCGATCATGGCGTCGGTCATGGAGAGGGGAATCGGCGCCGATTCTCGCGACCACTGGTTCTTGAGTTGCCGGATATACCAGGGGGTATTGAGGAGCGACAGGTTGACAACGCGCACATCCGTCCGCTCGCCCTCGACCTCCTGCAGATACCAGAGCGGAAACGTATCGTTGTCCCCGTTGGTGAAGAGGATGGCTTCCTCCTCCAGACCGTTCAGCATGTTCCAGGCGTAATCCGGCGCGACGTAATTGCCGGACCGGTCGTGATCGAACCAGTTTTCCCGCACCATCCAGGCAGGCGCCGCAAGAAACAGGACCGCCCCCAGCGCCAGCATGGCGCCGCGCACCTTTCGCTGGTCCCACTTATGGACCATTTCGCGCAGGGAGTACAGGATGCCCGTAGCGCCCAACCCGATCCACAGGGAGAATGCGAAGAAGCTGGCCACATAGGCGTAGTCCCGCTCGCGAGGCTGCAACGGCGTCTGGTTCAGATACACGATAATGCCGAGGCCCGTGATCAGAAATAGCGTAAGCACGCTCAGCGCCCGACGCCAGTCCCGGCTGAAGTGAAAACCGGCCCCGATTAACCCCAGAAGCAATGGCAGCGCATAATATACGTTCCGGGACGCGCTGGTCGAGGGGGTCGTCATGAGGTAGTCGTTCGCCCCGATACGCTCGTCGATAAACCCGATCCCGGTGGCCGGGGGCGCATCCTGCACATCGCTTGCCCTGCCCATGAATTGCCACAGGAAGTAGCGGATGTACATGTGCCCGATCTGGTATTTCCGGAAGAACTCCCAGTCCGAATCGTACAGCGCATAGTAGGGGTGGTGCGCCGGTTCCTGCGAGTACCTGCGAGGAAAGAATTTTTCGTCCGAGAAATCGACGTTGTTGATCCGGTTGTCGAACGTGTACCCCTTCAGGAGGGGCAACTCGCCGTATTGTTCGCGTTTCAGGTAGGAAACGATCGCCTCGGTCGTTTCCGGGTCGTTCTCGTCGATGGGGGGATCGGCGGCGCTGCGGATGAAGATCAGCGCGTAGCTCGAATACCCGATGAGCACGACGGCCAGGCTCAGCGCGATGAGGTTCGCCGTGGCCCACCTTTTCTTGTGCGTGTACCATACGCCGAACGTCGCGGCGGCAATCACGAACAGCATGAACAGCACGGGGCTCCCGCTTTGCCCGGCTATGGTGGGCAGATACTGCACCACGCCGGGGTACACAACCAGGAAAATGACGACGGAGGCGAGTCCGGTCCACAGTATGCCGCGCCATCGTTTCCCCGCTTCCCAGGAAGGTTTTTCGATCTCCCTGAAATAAACGATCAGGGCGATAAAGAATACGGCAAGCAGGTTGAGCAGGTGTACCCCGATAGCAAGGCCCACCAGATAGGAGATGAGGATGAGATAGCGGTGAGCGTGCCGTCCCAGCGGGCGCTGTTCCCCGGCGAACGCATTCTCTTCCTTGCGGGTCTCCTCGCTCCACTTCATGACCAGCCAGACGACCAGCGCCGTGAAGCACATCGACAGGCCGTAGACCTCGGCTTCGACGGCATTGAACCAGAACGAATCCGTGGCGGCGAACGTGAGGGCCCCGATGACGCCGCCGCCCAGGGCTGCGATGCGGTGCTCCGGGGACGGGTCCTCCTGACCTCTTTCCTGCACCTGCCACTCGCGCACGAGCCGGACGATGATCAGGTGCGTAAGCAGCACCGTCACGGCGCTGGCGAGCACGGACACGAAGTTTACGGAAAGGGCCACGTACGCGGTCGGCGCGAACATGGAGAAAAGGCGCCCGACGAGCATATAGAATGGCGCTCCGGGGGGATGGGATACCTCGAGCAGATTCGCGATGGCGATGAACTCGCCGGCGTCCCAGAAAGAGGCGGTTGGCGCTACGGTGAGCCCGTACAGGACAAGCGCGAACAGAAAAACGACGCCCGCAACGATTCTATGTGTGGTCATGGGTACATGGCATGTACGGGAAAAATAATCCTACTGCTAACGCCGAGCGGTACCGGGCGTTTCATGGGGTGGGTGTCCGCATTCGGATTTCCCCGCAACGCTGTCGTGACGCCAACCCCCGCCACGATCAGCGCGATCTCCCCCGGACTCTGCGTTGTTCTTCGGGAAAAGCCGCCGATTCCCGCGCCGTTCCTTGCATCGAAGCGGGCGCGGTGCGTGCCGGCGGGCAACTCCTCCTGCACGAGACGGGCTACCTCTCGGCCCAGTACATCGTATACGACGAGTGACACCATGGCGTCTTCGGGCAGGTCGAAAAGAATCTCCGTAGACGGATTGAAGGGGTTTGGGAAGTTTGGGCGGAGGGCATTCGTTTCGGAGGTGTCTTAATCCATTGATCCCCACAGAGATGATTAAACACGATCATAGCTTTAAAATTCAAGATGTAGACCCAATAATTTCAGGTCCGGCCATCTGCCGCATATAAATTCTTTGTACTTACAGTTAGAAAAATTAACCTCTATTTCATGAGACCATATAAGATTTCGAGGTTTGTATTCTATACCAAAACCAACATTGATTCCAGGTGTTATTGATTTGCCATCAGGACGATCAGCCTTTATTTCATAAGTACGATTCGGATCCATTGAAATTGTAAATTCATTTGTTTCAATATATCTTCGATAGGAAAATTTCTTGTTAAATCTCCAAATAACTATTCCACCAAACACATATATATCTTTTTTGAACGGATAATAATTATATCGCATAATAAATTTGGATATGGATTCGTTATCATCATTATTGTTCCAAGCAATAATACCTTGATATCTATTGTATCCTATACTGATATCGGTACCAGGATAAGGCATAGAATCATCTTCCCCTGAAAAAATGTCACTGTTATACGTGAAATCAATATTACTCGCAATACCTGCTAAGGAAAAATAAACACCCACCCTCACGCCATGCTTGTTTTGTTCTTCCGATGCATCCTGAGCTACTACTGAAACTGTTGGTAGAAGCATAACAGCTACAGCAACTATTATTCCGGACAAGCGGCGATCATACGAAACAAGGTGGTGACAAAAAGGAGGCTTTCTCGTCATGGGACCTCTTCGATTATTTGAGTAGCGTCATACGGTGCGTACCATGAAAATTGCCTGCCTGTATCCTGTAGAAGTAGATGCCGCTTGGAAGGTTTGGGGCCTTGGGGCTCAGAACGATATCCGGGCTCCCAGGG
>LXNI01000566.1_pt1 | contig 41294 bp, 37 predicted proteins | sample 809091 | NCBI WGS metagenome assembly LXNI01 (sample SAMN04870527, study PRJNA318959) | sponge metagenome | biome: 01000161; feature: marine sponge reef; material: water | host: Sarcotragus foetidus | place: Greece: Milos, Mediterranean Sea | collected 2013-05-29 | depth 5-7 m
GCGCGCACGGTCCCGAGCGCCCGCAAGCGCCCCCTCGCCCCCGACGACCCCGTGACCCGCCTCCCCGGTATCGGCAAGAGCGCCGCCGAGCGCTTCGAGAAGCTGGGTGTGACCACCGCCGGCGACGCCGCCCTCTTCTTCCCCCGCCGCTTCCGCGACTTCACGGACGTCCGCCGCATCTCCGAGCTGGAGCCTGACGGCCTCCCCAAGACGGTTGTTGGCACCGTGCTCAAGTCCGGCCAGCTGCGCTACGGGCGGCGCGTGCGCGGCAGCGAGGCCGTCATCAATGACGGCTCCGGCTCGCTCCGCATCGTCTGGTTCAACATGCCCTGGGTGCACCGCGGGGTAAAGGAAGGCGAGGAGCTCGCCGTCTCCGGCACGGTCACCGTCTACCGCGGTCGCCTCCAGATGGCCAATCCCCCCGAGTACGAGCCCTTCGACTCGACCATCATGCGGCCCGGCCGCCTCCTCCCCACCTACCCCGGCACGCAGGGACTGGGCCAGCGCACGATCCGCAAGGCGGTCGGTTTCGCCGTCGAACAGCTCGCCGACCGCCTCTCCGACCCCGTCCCCGCGTGGCTTGGGAAGGAAGAGGGTCTGGAAGCCTTCGGCGACTGCGTCCGCGCCTACCACGCGCCGGAGGCACTCCAGGATGCCGAGCACGCCCGCAAGCGCCTCGCCCTCGGTGAGTTCCTCGCCATCCAGGTGGCCGTGCTCCAGCGCCGCGCCGCCTGGCAGCACGACCAGCACGCCCCCGAGCTCGGCTTCAGCGACCGTCTCGACGGCTACCTCGACTCGCTGCCCTTCCGCCTCACCACCGCCCAGCGGCGGGCCCTCGACGAGGTGCTCGCCGACATCTCAGAGCACGCGCCCATGCTCCGGCTCCTGCAGGGCGATGTCGGCAGCGGCAAGACCGTCGTCGCCTTCGCTGCCATGCTCGCCGCCGTCGCTGCCGGGCGGCAGGCCGCCCTGATGGCCCCCACCGAGATCCTCGCCGAACAGCACTACCGCACCCTCACGACGCTGCTCGGGGGCGGCGACTCCGCCTTCGAGGGCATGTTCGCCCCTGACTGGCTCGACCAGCGCCCCCTCCGCGCCGCCCTCCTGACTGGCTCCCGCACCGCCGCCGAGAAGAAGCGCATCCACGCCGCCGCCGCCCACGGTGGCGCCGATATCGTCATTGGCACCCACGCCATCATCGAGGAGGCCGTGGAACTACCCCGCCTCGCCCTCGCCGTCGTCGATGAGCAGCACCGCTTCGGTGTCGACCAGCGCGCCCGCCTTCGGCAGAAGGGCGCCAACCCCCACCTCCTCGTCATGACCGCCACACCCATCCCCCGCACCCTCGCGCTCACGGTCTACGGTGACCTCGAAGTCTCGACCATCGACGAGCTTCCCCCCGGCCGGAAACCCGTCATGACGACGTGGGTCGAACCGCAGGAACGCGCCGAGGCCTACGACTTCCTCCGCGAACGCCTCGACGCGGGTGAGCAGGCCTTCGTCATCTGCCCCCTCGTCGACGAGTCCGAGGTGCTCGATGTGCGCTCCGCCGAGGAGGAATTCGAGCGCCTCCGCACCGGCGAGCTCGCCGCCTACCGCCTCGACCTGCTGCACGGTCGCATGAAGGGTCGCCAGAAGGACGAGGTGATGGGCCGCTTCGGCGCCGGCGAGACCCAGGTGCTCGTCTCAACCAGCGTCGTCGAGGTGGGCATCGACGTGCCCAACGCCACCACCATCGTCATCGAGGGGGCCGAGCGCTTTGGCTTGAGCCAGCTCCACCAGTTCCGGGGCCGGGTGGGTCGCTCCGACCTCCAGGGCTACTGCCTCCTCTTCAGCAGCGATGAAGACCCCAGCCCGGAAGCCCAGAACCGCCTCCGTGCCATGGAACGCACCACCGATGGCTTCGAACTCGCCGAGGTCGACCTTGAGATGCGCGGCGAGGGCGAGGCATGGGGCATGGCCCAGAGCGGTGGCAACGGCATGCTCCGCGTCGCCCGCGTTACCGACCGCGAACTCCTCACCGATGCGCGTGAGATGGCCCGGCGCGTCCTTGTCCGCGACCCGTTCCTGCAGCAGCCCGAGCACCGTGGCGTCGCCATGAGCGCCAGGCCATTCCTCGAGACCGCCACTGAGGCGAACTGACCCTCAGACCGGCCGCCCCTCCCGGAATGCCGCCGTCAGCCGCTCGCGATCGTCTGGATCGAGGTACTTCACCGCCTCCCGGAACGTCACCCCCGAGCACCGCCCCGCACGCGGCCCGAGCCACTCCGCCACCAGCTCCGGACGCTTCTTGCTGGCCTCGCGCAGCACCCAGCCGATCACCTTGCGGATGAAGAACTCGCGCTCCTCCAGCATCGCGTCGGCGTAGCGCGCGAACCGCTCGAAGTTGCCCTCACCCCGCCGCAGGGCCGGCAGCAACGCCAGCATTGCCTGCCGCCGCACCCAGAAGTCCTCGTCCTCCGCCCATCGATCCAGCGTTGCCACCAGCTCGGGATAGCGCTCGACCATCGGTGCGAGCACGCTGATCGAGAGCGTGTCGAGTAGCGCCCAGGTCTGCGCCTCGCGAACGAACCGATCGAGCGCTCGCAGGTCGTCCGCCGCCAGCAGCTTGATGTGAATTTTCAGCGCATCAATAGCCGCCAGCCGCAGGTCGTAAATCCCGGCGTCCCACAGGCGTTCGGCCAGCGCCACCAGCTCCTGGCGTTCCGTTACCGGGTGAGTCCGCAGCGCCGCCTTCGTCGTCTGGCGAACCTCTGGGACGCGCGCCCCAAGGTACTCCAGCCCCAGTCCCGGCCCCGGCGGATCGGGGATGTGCTTCTCCCGGTCCGCCTTCTGCCCGACTCCGCGCCGCGGCTCCCCCACCTCTCGTAGCGTGCGCTCGATCTCCGCCGCGATCTCCTCGACCGACACGTCTTTACCCGCCGTTCCCGCGCACACGCGATGCACTGGATCCTGCGCTACCATCGATACCGTGGAAGTCTTTGCCGCAGTCGAAGAGGGTGGTCACGAGCGGATTCTCTTTGCCCAGGATGGCGACTCGGGCCTGAAGGCCATCATCGCCGTCCACTCTACCGTCCTCGGACCGGCCCTCGGCGGCACCCGCTTCTACCCCTACGAGTGCGAGGAGGACGCTCTCGCCGACGCCCTCCGCCTTTCCCGTGCCATGACCCGCAAGAACGCCGCCGCCGGCCTCGATTTCGGCGGCGGCAAGGCGGTCATCATGGGCGACCCGCGCACGCTCAAGTCCGAGCGTCTGCTGCGAGCCTATGGACGGGCCATCGAGTCGCTCGGCGGCGCCTACGTCACCGCCGAGGACGTCGGCACCACCATCGCCGACATGGAGGTAATCGCCCGCGAGACCGGGTACGTGACCGGCGCCGCCCACGACTCCGGGGGCTCGGGAGACCCCTCGCCCGTCACCGCCCGCGGGTTGATGGCGGCCATGCGGGGTACCGCCCAATTCCTCTGGGGCTCCCCCGGTCTCGCCGGCCGGCACGTGGCCATCCAGGGCGTTGGCAAGGTGGGTGGCGCTTTCGCGCGGCTGCTCGCTGCCGCCGGCGCCCACCTCACCATCGCCGACGTGAACGAGGAAGCCGTCAAGAGCCTCGCCCACGAGCTCGGCGCCGGCATTGCCGCCCCCGACGCCGTACATGCCAACGAGTGCGACGTCTTCGCGCCCTGCGCCCTCGGCGGCGCCCTCAACCCCGAGACGGTGCCCGAGCTGCGCTGCGCCGCTGTCCTCGGCAGCGCCAACAACCAGCTCGCCAGCGACGACCTCGCCACGGACCTCGCCGCCCGCGACATCCTCTACGTTCCCGACTTCATCGTGAACGCCGGCGGGGTCATCAACCTGGCCGAGGAAGTGGGGCGGGAGTACCGCCTGGAGCGCGCCAACCGGCGCGTCGACGGCATCGAAGCGACCGTCGCCGAGTTGCTCGCCCGGGCACGCAATACCGGCGTCACGCCCCTCGACGAGGCCATCGCCCGCGCCGACCGGCGCATCCGCGACGTGGGCGGTCTCCACGCCCGTGTGGCCCGCTTTCCCCACACCGGTTCGGGAGCCCGCTAACGGAGGGTCTGCTATAGTGATTGAGGCCAATCCTGTGGGAGAGGTGGGCGCGTTGCCCGCCTTTTTTGTTGAACGAACATGAAGAACGATTTCCTGCTTGCGATCGCCCAGCTTGCCGCTGAGAAGAACCTCGCCAAGGAGGTCATCTTCCAGGCCGTCGAGGCTGCCCTCGCTTCCGCCTACCGCCGCGACGGCGAGGAAGGCCCGGAAGTGCACGTGCGGATCTCCGGTGAAACGGGAGATATCAGCGCCTTCATCCAGAAAACCGTCGTCCGAAACGTCGAGGACGAGAACCTCGAAATGGACCTCGAGGAAGCCAAGCGCTACAAGCCTGACGCCCGCATCGATGACATCCTCGAATTCGAGATAAAGCCCCCCGAGAACGCCGGCCGTATCGCCGCACAGACCGCCAAGCAGGTGGTGCTGCAGCGCCTCCGCGAGGCGGAGCGCGGGGCAATCTACGAGGAGTACGCAGACAAGCAGGGCGAGGTGCTTCTCGCCAACGTGCAGCGCGTCGAGTCTCGCCAGGCCACCGTCGAGATCGGACGGGGCACCGAGGCGCTCCTGCCCGGCAGTGAGATGGTGCGCAACGAGCACCTCCGCGCCGGCCAGCGGGTCAAGGTGCTCCTCCTCGAGGTGAACGACGAGGTCAAGGGGCCGCAGGTCATTGTCAGCCGCGGTCACCGCCTGCTTCTGCGCCGCCTGCTCGAGGTCGAAGTGCCCGAGATCGCCCAGGGCCGCGTCGAGGTCAAGGCCATCGCTCGCGAAGGCGGTCACCGCAGCAAAGTCGCGGTCCACGGCCGCGCCGCCAGCGTCGACCCCATCGGCGCCTGCGTCGGCATGCGCGGCTCCCGCATCCAGAACGTCGTCAACGAGCTCGGCGGCGAGCGCGTCGACATCATCAAGTGGGACCCCGACCCTGTTGAGTTCGTCAGCAACGCGCTCAGCCCCGCGCAGATCGTCGAAGTGAATCTCGACGAGGATTCCCGCGAAGCGACGATCGTCGTTCCTGACTCCATGCTCTCCCTCGCCATCGGCAAGGAAGGGCAGAACGCCCGTCTGGCCGCCAAGCTCACGGGTTTCCGCATCAGCATCCGCAGCCAGACCGGCGCCGAGCGCGACGGCGAGGGCGCCACGATCGTCGAGGCCCCCGCCGCCTTCGACGCCTTCCTGCCCGGCACCGAGCCGGACCTGGACATCCTCCAGCTTCCGGACGAGCCCCTCCCGCCCATCGAGATCGAGGTGCCGCGACCGGCCGCTGCCGTTCCCGCCCCCGCTGCCGTTGCCGCCGAGGGGGTCGCCGCCGCCGAAGGCGAACAGGAGGAAGACCTGGCCTTCCCCGCCGCCCTCGCCGAGATGGAGGTTCCCGACGAGGCGACCCGCGAGGCCGAGGACTACGGCGAGGAGGAGTTCGACGAGGAAGAGGGCGAGGAATACACGGTGCCCACCCTTGTCGTGCCCGAGGAGCGCCCCACCGCTATCCGCTTCGCCGAGGATGTGCTCCCCACCCGCGAGGAGGAGCCCCAGAAGAAGCGCCGCCCCCGCGGTCCGCGTGTCGAAGAGGACGAGTTCGAGGACGAAATCGACTACTCCGGCCGGATCCACTGAGGCCCGTCATGTCAGCCGCCCGTCCTGAGCCGCAGCGCACCTGCATCGGCTGCCGCGAGGCCGCCGGCAAGCGGGGGCTTGTGCGTCTCGTGCGCGGCGTCGAGGGCGGCCTCGCCGTCGAGTCTCCCGGACAGCGCCTCCCCGGAAGGGGCGCGTACCTCCACCACAATCGCTCCTGTTGGGAGCACGCCCTCGAAGGCGCTACCATAGGAAAGGCCCTGCGAATGTCCCCGAAATCCGGCGATATCGAGGGTTTGCGGCACTACCTCGAAACGATCCCTCAGAACAGTGCGGAGGAAGCATGACCACCCGACAGTCGTCCGGTCCGCGCTCCGTCACGCTGCCTGAGGCGATCACCGTCAAGGGGCTCAGCGAGCGCCTTGGCATCTCCGCCATCGAGGCCATCAAGCGGCTCATGACGCACGGCGTCATGGCCGCCATGAACGACACCATCGACTACGACACGGCCGCCATCGTGTCCTCCGAGCTGGGCATCGCCCCATCGCGCGAGGATTCCGGTCGGGCCGTCGCTACTGCCGTCCGCGCCGACGACGAGGAAGCCGAGGAGGCCGCCACCCCCCGCCCGCCCATCGTGACCATTCTCGGCCACGTCGACCACGGCAAGACCAGCCTGCTCGACGCCATCCGCGAGACCAACGTCGTCGCGGGCGAGGCCGGAGGCATCACCCAGCACATCGGCGCCTACCAGATTGAGCGCGATGGCAAGGCCACTACCTTCATCGATACCCCGGGCCACGCCGCCTTCACCGCGATGCGCGCCCGCGGCGCCCAGATCACGGATGTCGCCGTCGTCGTCGTCGCCGCCGACGACGGCGTCATGCCCCAGACCATTGAGGCGATCAACCACGTGCGCGCAGCCGAAGTGCCCATGATCATCGCCATCAACAAGACGGACCTGCCCGCCGCCAATCCCGACCGCGTCAAGCAGCAGCTCACCGAGCAGAGCGTCGTCGTCGAGGAATACGGCGGCGATGTCCTCGCCGTGCCCGTCTCCGCCACCACCGGCGATGGTCTCGATGCACTGCTTGAGGCCATTGACCTCGTCTCGGAGATCCAGGAACTCAAGGCCAGCCCCGAGCGCCTCGCGACCGGCACGGTTGTCGAGGCCGAGCTCGACCCCCGTCGCGGTCCTCTTGCGACCGTCCTCGTCCGCAACGGAACCCTGCGCCAGGGCGACGCGCTCGTCAGCGGCCTCATAAGCGGCAAGGTGAAGGCGATGTTCGACGAGCGCGGCGAGCGCCTGCGCGAAGCCGGCCCCGCCCGCCCCGTCCGCATCATGGGCCTCGAGGATGTCCCCGCAGCGGGCGATGCCATCGAGGTCTTCAAAAGCGAACGCGCCGCCCGCCGCATCGTCGATCAGGCCCGTCGCGATGCCGAGAGCGCGTCCGGCGCGCGCCGGGGCCACCTGACCCTGGACACGCTCTTCCACGAGGTAAGCGCCGGCAACGTCAAGGAACTGCTCCTCATCCTCAAGACCGATGTGCGCGGCAGCGCCGAGGCCATCCGCGGCTCGCTCCAGGTGCTGGGCACCGGCGAGGTCAAGGTCAAGGTCATCCACACCGCCACCGGCCCCGTCAGCGAGTCGGACGTCATGCTCGCCGGCGCTTCCGGCGCGATCATCCTCGCCTTCAACGTGCGCACCGAGCCCTCCGCCGCCAGCCAGGCCGAGATTAACGGCGTCGAAATCCGCACCTACGACGTTATCTACCAGCTCCTCGAGAGCGTCGATCAGGCCCTCGAGGGCCTCTACGAACCCGTCTACGAGCGCGTCGTCGATGGCGTCGCCGAGGTCCGCGCCCTCTTCCGCTCCAGCCGTGTGGGCCAGATCGCCGGCTGCTACGTCACGGAAGGCACTCTCCTCCGCGGCGACCGCGTGCGCGTGCTGCGTAACGGCGATGAGGTCATCGATACGAGTTGCTCAGGCCTGCGCCGTTTCCAGGACGACGTACGGGATGTGCAGCAGGGCTTCGAGTGCGGCGTCGTCCTCGAGCGCTACGACGCCTTCGAGGAGGGCGACCTCCTGGAGTTCTACCACCAGCAGCGCGTGAACTAGCGCCGCCCCGGTGGAATCGCCATGAGCCGGCGCACGACCCGTGTCAGCGAGTTGCTCCGCGAGGAGATCAGCGAACTCGTCCAGCGCGACCTCAAGGATCCGCGCCTGGAGGGCGCGCTCCTCACCATCACCGAGGTCGAAGTGAGCCCCGACTTCCGCGTGGCCTCCGTCTTCGTCTCCCACCTGGGCAGCACCGAGGAGCGCGACGATGCCCTCGCCGGTCTGCAGAGCGCCTCCGCCTGGCTTGAACGCGAGCTCCGCCGCCGCCTGCGCATGCGCCGCACCCCGTCCCTCAAATTCCAGTTCGATCCCTCCATCGAGCGCGGCGCCCGCCTCGCTTCGACCATCGCCGATCTCGCCCGCGACCGCGGGCCCGACCCTGACTCTCCCGTCGCGCCGTGAGCAGGCGCCGCAAGGGCGACTCCGGTCTCACGGGCGTGCTCCTCATCGACAAGGAGCCCGGCTGGACCAGCCACGATGTCGTCGCCCGCTCCCGCCGCCTCACCGGCCAGCGGCGCATCGGCCACACCGGCGCCCTCGATCCGATGGCCACGGGCCTGCTCGTCCTCTGCCTCGGCAGGGCCACGCGGCTCGTCGAGTACATGATGGCCAGCGAGAAGGCCTACGAGGGGGAGATCGCCCTCGGCCAGGAGACCGATACCGACGACGCCGAGGGGCAGCCGACCACCACAGGAAAGGTCCCCGAGGGCGACATCGATCTCGATGCCATCGCCCGCGGCTTCACCGGCGAGATCATGCAGACGCCGCCCGCCTACAGCGCCGTCAAGGTCGACGGCCGCCGCGCCTATGCCCTCGCCCGCGAGGGCGAGGCGCCTGAGCTGCGTCCCCGGCCCGTGCGCGTCTCCTCCCTGCGCCTCGAACGCACCGCCCCCGACCGCATTCGCGTCGATGTGCACTGCGGCCCCGGCATGTACGTGCGCAGCATCGCCCGCGACATCGGACGCGCCATCGGCTGTGGCGCCCACCTCGCCAGCCTGCGCCGCACGGGCAGCGGCCCCTTCGACGTTCGGGATGCGGTGCCGGTCGAGGCCATTGGCGCCTTCGCTGGAGCGGGCAAACTCGATGAGGTCGTCCGCCCCGCCGATGAAGGTATCGCCGAGAGCGCCGCTGCCATCCTCACCGCCAGCCACGCCGAGCAGCTCCGCAGCGGCCAACTCGCCTGGACGCGTGGGGGTTTCCTCCGCCCCGCCACCCTCGCCCGCATCTACGGCGATGACGGTTCCTTCGTCGGTGTCGGCGAGGTTGACGAGCCTGGCCGTGTGCGCGCCCTGAAGGTGGTCGCCGGCGGCTAGCCCGCCTCGCCCTCCCCGGTCAGGACCTCCAGCAGTTCCTCGTGGATGCGCCCGTTCGTCGCGACCGCGTCCTCCCCCGCCCCGTCGACGCCCGCCCACGTCGTCAGCCTCCCCCCCGCCTCCTCCAGCAGCACGGCGAAGGGGGCGATGTCCCACGGATTCACGACCGGGTCGATCATGGCCTCCGCTCGTCCCGCCACCACTGCCAGGTACCCGTAGCAGTCGCCCCACGAGCGCAGCAGCCCCGCTTCGCCGGCGAGCCGCTTGAATCCCGCCGGGGACCGCCGCTCGAGGCTCCCCGGGCCGGTTGTCAGTACTGTCGCCTCCGCGAGGGACGCCCTGTCGCTGACGCGCGTCCGTTCGCCGTTCAGAAATGCGCCCCCGCCCCGGCTCGCCCAGGCCGTCTCACCCACGGCGTGGCAGGCCACCACGCCGACCACGGGTTCTCCATCGCGCTCCAGCGCGACCAGCGTGCCGAACAGGGGCACGTGGTGAATGAAGCTCTTCGTCCCGTCGATCGGGTCGATCACCCAGCGGTGGCGTCCGTCCCCCGCCGACTCCCCCTGTTCCTCCCCCAGCACCCCGAACCCCGGGGTCTCCCGCGCGAACAGCTCGCGCATCGCCTCCTCCGCCCGCCGGTCCGCCTCGGTAACGGGGGTGCCGTCCGCCTTCAGCTCGACCGTCAGCTGCTCCTCGTAGAGGGGCATCACGATCTTGCCCGCAAGGCCCGCCGCCCTGCGCGCGACGGCGGTCAGCTCCTCCAGCTCATGGTCCATCGGGCGAGTCTAGCGCTTGCTCCCACCAGCGGCCCGTCTCCCCCATGTAAGCGCGCCATTACCGCTCGTCGCCTACACTGAATGGCTGATGGTTTCTCTGAAGGTGCAGACGTGAGCGTGGGCCAGGCCATTCCCACGACCGTGGGAGAGCCGCCCGATGGCGACCTCCAGCAGCGGTTCCTCTACGAGATGCTGCTCATCCGGCGCTTCGAGGAGAAGTGCGCGGAGATGTACACGCGCGGCAAGATCCGCGGCTTCCTCCACCTGTATACGGGCGAGGAAGCCTGCGCCGTCGGCGCCATCAACGCCCTCCGCGCCGACGACAAGATCGTGACCCACTACCGCGACCACGGCCACGCCCTCGCCCGCGGCATCGAGCCCAACCGCATCATGGCCGAGCTCTTCGCCCGCGTCGGCGGCACGAACGAGGGCCGGGGCGGCTCCATGCACATCTTCGACGTGGATCGCAATTTCCTCGGCGGCTACGCCATCGTCGCCGGGCACATGCCCATCGCCACCGGCCTCGGCCTTGCCGCCAACCTCGCCCGCGAGGACTGGGCCACGCTCTGCATCTTCGGCGATGGCGGCGTGGGCGAAGGCGAGTTCCACGAAGCCCTCAACCTGGCCGCCATCTGGAAGCTGCCCGTCGTCTGGTTCTGCGAGAACAACGGCTACGGCATGGGCGTCCCCTTCGATGACTCCCTCGCCAACGACGTCTACAAGATCGCCGCCGCTTACCAGATGCCCAGCGTCCGCATCGACGGCATGGATGCGCTTGAGGTCTACTCCGCCACCCAACTCGCCCTTGCCCACGTCCGCGAAGGGCACGGCCCCTACTTCATCGAGGCGCTCACCTACCGCTACCGCGGCCACTCCATGGCCGACCCCGAGCTCTACCGCACCAAGGCCGAGATCGAAGAATACCGGCAGCGTGACGCCATCCAGCGTCTGAAGCGTTCCATGATCGCCGACGGTCTCCTCGACGAGACCGCCTACGAGGCGCTTGTCGCCCGTGTCGATGCCGAGGTCGACGAGGCCGTCGCCTACGCCGATGCGAGTCCCGAGCCGGGTCTCCACACCCTCTACGACCACATCACCAAGGAATACGAGGGAGAATCCGGATGACGGAGATGCGCATGCGCGACGCCATCCGCGAGGCGATGCGCGAGGAGATGCTGCGCGACGAGCGCGTCTTCCTCATGGGCGAGGACATCGGCGCCTACGGCGGCTCCTACGCCTGCACCCGCGGCCTCCTCGACGAGTTCGGCCCCGAGCGCGTCCGCGACACGCCCATCTCCGAGTCGGGCATCGTCGGCGCGGGCGTCGGCGCTGCGCTCGCCGGGTTCATCCCGATGGTCGAGATCATGACGATTAACTTCAGCCTCGTCGCCCTCGACCAGATTGTGAACAACGCCTCCAAGCTCCACTACATGAGCGGTGGCCAGGTGAACGTTCCCCTCGTCCTGCGCATGGCCAGCGGCGGTGGCAGCCAGCTCGGCGCCACCCACAGTCACAGCCTCGAGGGCATGTTCGCCCACTTCCCCGGCCTCACCGTCGTCTGCCCCTCCTTCCCCGGTGACGCGAAAGGCCTGCTGAAACGCTCGTTCCGCGAACCCAATCCTGTCGTCTTCATCGAGCACACCGCCCTCTACGGCACCCGTGGCGAGGTCCCCGACGATCCCGAGCACCTCGTCGAGTTCGGCCAGGCTCGGACCGTGCGCTCGGGCAAGGACGTGACCCTCGTTGGCTACAGCGGCAGCGTCCACCAGTGCTACCGGGCCGCCGACATGCTCGCGGCCGAGCACGGCCTCACCGCCGACGTCATCGACCTGCGCACCATCCGCCCCCTCGACATGTCGTCGGTCATCCAGTCCGTGCAGCGCACCAACCGCGCCGTCGTCGTAGAGGACGACTGGAAGTTCGGCGGGTTCGGGGGAGAGATCGCCGCCCAGATCATGGAACGCGCCTTCGACTGGCTCGACGCCCCCGTGGCGCGGGTCGCGGGCAAGGACGTGCCCATGCCCTACAACCGCAACCTCGAATACGCCGCCCTGCCCTCCGAAGAGGATGTGGTCGAGGCGGTCCTGGCGATGCTCTAGGAGGCGCACGCATGGCTCTCGAAGTAGTGATGCCGCAGATGGGCGCCGATATGACGGAAGGCACCCTCGTGCGCTGGCTCAAGACCCCCGGCGACACCGTCGAACGCGGCGACATCATCGCCGAGATCGAGACGGACAAGGCTACGGTCGAACTGGAGGCCTTCGAGGCCGGCGTGCTCCGCCAGGTTGTGGCCCAGGAAGGTGAAGTCGTTCCCGTCGGCGAGGTTATCGCCCTCCTCGGCGATGCCGACGAGCCCATGCCCGAGATCGAGCGCCGGGCGCCCACCGAGAAGCCCAACCCCCGCACCGTGATGGCGCCCACCGCCGACGGCACCGGGGGCGACCTTGACGCGCGCCGGGTGCGCGTCTCCCCCGTCGCCCGCCGTATCGCCGACGACGCCGGCATCGACATCGGCGAGGTTGCCGGCTCTGGTCCCGACGGCCGCATCCTCCGCCGCGATGTGGAGGCGGCCATCGCCGAGCGCGACAATCACGCCCCCGCCGGCGTCCCCACGGTCGAGCCCGAGCGCCCGCCCCCGCCTCCGCCCCCCGCCCGTGTCGAGCCGCTCTCGCGCATGCGCACTGCCATCGCGCGCAACATGACCGACGCCAAGCAGCAGCAGCCCCACTACTACCTCACCGTCGATGTCGACATGACCGAGGCGATGGCCTTCCGCCGCCACATCAACCTCGTCCTCGACGAAGGCCAGCGCGTGAGCGTGAACGATGTCCTCGTGCGCGCCTGCGCCGTCGCCCTTGCGAGCCACCCCAAGTTCAACGCCTCCCTCAGCGAGGAAGGCATCCAGTACCACGAGCAGGTCGACATCAACATCGGCGTCGCCCTCGACGAAGGGCTGATCGCGCCCGCCCTCCTGGACGTGGCGGTCAAGCCCCTCCCCCAGATCGCGGAGGAGTCGAAGGCGCTCGTTGAGCGCGCTCGCGCCGGCCGTCTTCGCGCCGACGAGTACTCCAGCGGCACCTTCACCATCACCAACCTCGGCGCCTACGGCATCGATGTGCTCGTGGGGATCATCAACGCCGGTCAGGCCGCCATCCTCGGCGCTGGCTCCGTCACGGAGCGCCCCGCCGTCGTTGATGGCGAGGTCGTCGTCCGGCAGCTGATGACCCTCGCCCTCAGCGGCGACCACCGCGTCACGGACGGCGCTGAAGGCGCCCGTTTCCTCAAGGAGATCCAGACCATCCTGGAGAATCCGACCCGCCTGGCCGTCTAGTCCCCCAGCGCCTTCCCCATCACATAGAACGGCGCGCCCCCCGGCGTGAATGCCATCTCCGCAATGACTTCGAACCCCAGGCGGCCGTACAGCTCGTGCGCGCGACTGTCCGTTCGAGTGCTGAGTACGCAGGTCGATTCCGGACGCCCCTCCAGCAGGTTATTCACGAGCAGCGCCCCGAGCCCCCGGCTCTGGAAGTCCGGGTGTACGGCGATCTCGACCAGCTCGTAGGCGCTGCCGAGCCAGCGCTTCCGCCTCTTCCGGTCCAGCTCCCGCGCCACCGCGTCGCGCCACCACTGACCGCGCATGCTGCGGTATCCGTACGTCATCCCCACCACGCCGTGCGCGGGGATGCCCGGCTCGTCCGCCTCGCCCAGCGCGATGAACCCGCGAAAACCCTCCCGGTCGCGGTGCAGCTGGCGCAGGCGGTAGCGGATCTCCTCGCCGCGATCGGGATCGCTATACGGCGGTGGCGCGAACGCCGCCGCGTAGACGGCGATGGCCCCCTCGAACAGGGGGCCACCTTCCGGAAACGGTTCGATGCGCCAGCTCATCCCCGATACTGGATCTTCGCCCCGACGCGGTCCTTGTTCAGCCGCTTGTTCAGGTGCAACCCCTCAAGGATGAACTCGGTGCCGGCTGCCATCTCGCCCGGCGAGTCGGCTTCCACCACGCTCAGGGCCTCGGCCAGCCCCTCGATACTGTCGACAAGGCCCTTGTAGTCGTCGCTTGCCGTCATCTCCCCCACCTCGACGGAGATGCCCGACTTGAAGCGCGCCACAATCGGCTCCAGGTCGCTCAGGTTGTAGAGGCGGTTGAATACCGCCACCACGGCCCCCTGGATCAGCTTCTCGATGATCTGCTCCTCGCGCCCGTCCTCGATCGTCTCCAGCTCTACCTTGCCGCTGAGCGTGGGGACCACGAAAGGAAGGTCGCTCGCTCGGGGGACGGCCTCCTCTTCGCCGTTCATGATCGCCCGCCGGAGCGAGTTCGCGAGCATGCTCTCGTAGTTCGCGATGCTCGCCCGGACGCTCACGCCGGAGCGCTGGTTCACGTCGGGGCTGCGCCGCGCCAGCCGCGTGATTTCCGCGATGATCTCCTTCATGTAGTCGGGCACCGACACGCTGAAGTCGGCCGGCACGGGGTGGTGCTCCGCCTCCACGATGTCGATCTCGTGCTCGATCCGCTGCGGGTAGTGCGTCCGCACCTGCGCTCCGTAGCGGTCCTTCAGCGGCGTGATGATGCGGCCCCGGTTCGTGTAGTCCTCGGGGTTCGCGCTTGCCACCACGAATACGTCCAGCGGCAGCCGCACACGGTAGCCGCGGATCTGCACGTCGCGCTCCTCCATGATGTTCAGGAGACCGACCTGGATGCGCTCCGCGAGGTCGGGCAGCTCGTTGATGCAGAAGATGCCGTGGTTCGTGCGGGGCACCAGCCCGTAGTGGATGGTGAGCTCGTCCGAGAGGTAGCGCCCCTCCGCCACCTTGATCGGGTCCACCTCGCCGATCAGGTCGGCGATCGTGATGTCAGGCGTGGCCAGCTTCTCGCCGTAGCGCTGGTCCCGGTCGAGCCAGACAAGCGGGGCGGAGTCGCCCTGCTCCTCGGTGATCTGGCGTCCCTGGGTGGTGATCGGGTTGAACGGATCCTCCGGGATCTCGCAGTCCGCCAGCACCGGATAGGCGTCGTCCAGCAGGGTCGTGAGCGACCGGATGAGGCGGGACTTCGCCTGCCCCCGCTCGCCCAGGAAGATGATGTCCTGGCCAGCCAGGATCGCGTTCACGATGTGCGGAATGACGGTTTCGTCGTAGCCGTACACCCCGGGGAACAGCTCCTCCCCTGAGCGGATGCGCGCGATCAGGTTCTTGCGCATCTCTTCGCGTACGGGCAGGGGCTGGTAGCCCGACTCCCGCAACTCACCGACGGTCCTGGGACGTTCCACTGTGCTCACTCGCTGGCGCTCCTCTTCCGGGCAGCGGGCTCAAGCTCCATCACGACAACGACGAAAGGAAGCCGCCGCGCCGCCCGGGTCCGCCGCTTGCTGCGGCGTTCAAACTCACCCGGAACGGTATCCCTACCCTGAGCGACACATGATAGGCGGTTGCTCGCCTGTCAACCACGGGCCGCGTTGCGTCGGTCTTTACGCTCCCGTGAACAGCTCCAGCTGGTCCCCCGTCTCCTCCGTCAGCTCCTCGACAAGGTCCGGACCGTCGTTGCGAACGCTGTTTACCCGCTGCGAGACCGGCCGCACCGCGAGGTAGTCCTCGGGCGCCGGCCCCAGCAGCGACTTCAACTCGTCGGGCTCGCGCTCGCCCCCGAATATCCACTCGTCGATCGCGTCTTCCGGCAGGATGACCGGCATGCGGTCGTGGATGCGGGCTGCCAGGTCGTTCGGCGGACAGGTGAGGATCGTAAACGTCGCCTCCCAGCTCTCCGCGTCCGGACGCCACCACTCATACAGCCCCGCGAACGCCAGCAGCTCCCCGCCAGGCCGGTGGAACCAGAACGGTTGCCGGTTCTCCTTCGTCCCCACCCACTCGTAGTAGCCGTCAGCGGGCACCACGCATCGCCGCTTCCGGAACGCCTCGCGATACAACGGGCGCGTCTCCACACTCTCGACCCGCGCGTTGATCCCGCGCGCCGCCTGCTTCCGGTCCTTCGACCCGTACTTGACCAGGCCCCAGCGCGCCGGCAGCAGTTCCCGGTCCTCCCGGCGCATCCGCACGACGAAGTGCTCGTCCGTGGGCGCGATGTTGAACCGCGCCTGCATCGCCGGCAGCTCCCCGCTGGCCACCCCGAACGCCTCCGCCACGGCCCCAACGTCGTCCACCGTCATCGTGAACCGTCCGCACATGCGGCAAGCATAGGGGAAGGCCCCCGTGGAACGCGGGACAGGTTTGAGAAGGAAAGAAGAGTGGGATAGGGTAGAAAGTGGATGAGGGTTTCTACCCTTGGGGGTTTTGGTGAGCCTCAACATCAAGAACGAAGAGACCTGCCGCCTTGCCGAAGAGCTTGCCGAGTTGACGGGAGAGACCAAGACGGGCGCAATCACGGTTGCGCTCCGGGAGCGCATCGGGCGCGAGCGTACCGAACGAGCGCGCGCGGAACACAGCGTTGAAGAGCTCGCCCGGGAATTGCTTGAGATCGGGAAGGAGAGCGCGGAGCTGTTCCGGGAGAGCGGCCTGACCTCCACGAACCTCGGAGACCTCCTGTACGACGAGCGCGGGCTTCCCACTTGATCGTTGACTCTTCGGCCATCATGGCGATTCTGCTGGACGAGCCCGACGCGCCCCGGTACGCCCACGCCATGTCAACGGCGACACCCCCGCGTATGTCTACCGCCACCTTCCTGGAGACTACGATCGTTGCTGAGGGCGGCGGTGGCGCTGCTGCCCGTCGCCTGCTGGATCGCCTCTTCGAGAGGATCCGCATCGAGCTCGTACCGGTAACGGTCGAACAGGCCCATCACGCTCGTGAGGCCTGGCGACGTTTCGGCAGGGGCAACCACCCCGCCGCTCTTAACTTCGGGGACTGCTTCTCCTACGCCCTCGCCAAGACGACCGGCGAGCCCCTCCTCTACAAGGGCAATGACTTCGCCCTCACCGACATCGAACCTGCTTGACCACCGGCCAACAGCCCCCTGCATCCCACCCTGCTAGCATGGATTCGGAAGGATTCATGTCGACATGACCGCCAGCCAGACCCGCGTTCCGCGCTCAAGCGAGATGCTGCACGACTACCTCCTCAGCGAGGAGCAGCTCGAGGCCATGTACCGCTACATGCTCCTCTCTCGCCGGCTCGAGGAGCGCATGATGACCCTCAACCGCCAGGGTCGCGCTGACTTCGTCATCGCCGGGGCCGGGCAGGAGGCCGCGCAGGTCGGCGCCGGGATGGCCCTCAAGGCCGGCGTCGACTACGCCGCGCCCTACTACCGCGACCTCGGCGTGATGCTCGTGCTCGGCATGACCGCCCGCGAGGCCATGCTCAACACCCTGGGTAAACTCGACGACCCCAACTCCTTCGGACGCCAGATGACCTCGCACTGGGGCAGCGTCGAACGACGCGTGATCACCCAATCGAGCGTCGTAGCCACCCAGCTCGTACACGCTGTTGGGGTGGCGCTCGCCGCGAAGATGCGGAACGACCCTATCGTCGTCTTCGCCAGCTGCGGTGAGGGCAGCACCAGCCGCGGGGACTTCCACGAGGCGCTCAACTTCGCCGCCATCCACAAGCTGCCCGTCATCTTCTTCGTGGAGAACAACGGCTACGCCATCTCCGTGCGCACCGAGAAGGAGATGCCCGTTCCCCACGTTGCCGACCGCGCCTCCGCCTACGGCATCCAGAGCGCCGTCGTCGACGGACTCGACGCCATCGCCGTTTACCAGACGGTACGCCCTGCGGTCGATCAGTCCCGGCGCGGCGGCGGGCCGTTCCTCATCGAGGCCAAGTGCTTCCGCATGTGGGCGCACTCCAGCGACGACGACCACCGCCGCTATCGCCCCCGGGAGGAGCTGGAGAACTGGACCAGCCGGGACCCCATCGCCCTCTTCCGCTCGCGGGTCGAGGAGGACTGCCTGTTCCCGCCCGAGGACCTCGACGCGATCGAGTCCGGCGTCGAAGTGGAGGTGCGGGCGGCCGAGAAGTGGGCGTTCGACCAGCCCGATCCCGTCGGCGAAGACGCCCTCGGCTTCGTGTACAAGGATGCCGCCGATGTCTGAGGTCAGTGTCCTCGAAGCCGTCCGCGAAACCCTCGACGAGGCGCTCGGCGCCGACGACCGCGTCTTCCTGCTCGGCGAGGACCTTGAGACGGGAGGTGTCTTCCGCGCCACCGATGGCCTCGCGGAGAAGTACCCCGGACGCGTGCTCGACACACCCCTCGCCGAGTCCTCCATCATCGGCATCACCATCGGGGCGGCCCACTACGGCCAGCGCCCCATCGCTGAAATCCAGTTCGCCGACTTCATCCACGCCGGCTTCGATCAGCTCTGCAGCGAGGCATCCCGCTGGTCCTGGCGCACCCGCGGCGAGCAGTACCTGCCAATGGTCGTGCGCACCCCCTGGGGCGGGGGCGTCCACGGCGGCCAGCACCACTCCCAGAGCATTGAGGCGTACTACGCCCACATGCCCGGCATCAAGGTCGTCGCTCCCTCGTTCCCGGCGGACTACCGCTCCCTGCTGAAGGCCGCCATCGCCGACCCCAACCCTGTCCTCTTCCTCGAGCACAAGCGCACCTATCGCCTCATCCGCCAGGAGGTCGATGGCGCCCCCGCCGAGGACCGCATCGGCCACTCGCGCATCACCCGTACGGGCGAAGACCTGACGGTGTTCGCCTACGGACTCATGCTTCACGAGGCGCTCACGGCCGCCGAGGAGCTCTCGGGCGAGGGTGTCGAGTGCACCGTCGTCGACCTGCTCACGCTCAACCCGCTCGACCAGGAAACGATCCTGGAAGCAGCTCGCGCCACCGGAAAGGTGCTCATCGTCCACGAGGACACGCTCACCGGCGGGCTCGGGGGCGAGATCGCGGCCATCATCGCCGAGCAGGCCTTCGAAGACCTCGACGCCCCCATCCGGCGCGTTGCCGGTCCCGACATCCCGCCCATGCCCTTCCACGAAGCGATGGAGTCGTTCTTCATGCCCGATAGCGTGAAGATCGCTGCCGCCGCTCGGGATCTGGCGGCCTACTAGGATGCCAGCGCAGATTCCCGCCGACCCCACCGCCGCGGTCGCCGCTACCTATGACAGGCTGGCGCCGCACTGGACCAACTGGGCCGACTCCGTCCAGCCTCCTCTCCGCCTGGAGTACGTGGCGGATCTGCTCCAGCACCTTCCGGACGGGGCGAGGGTGGTCGAGCTCGGCTGCGCCACAGGTGTTCCCGTCGGCGCTGCCCTGGCCGAGCGTTGTCGCTACCACGGTATCGACGCCTCCGCCGCTATGGTTGCTGCAGCTCGCACGAACGTTCCCGCCGGGTCGTTCGAGCAGGTCGACATGCGCCTCGCTGAATTCGAGCCCTACTCGCTCGATGCGGTGGTCGCCTTCTTCTCTGTCGTTCATGTGCCTCGCGATGACCACGGCGCACTCTTCGCGCGCATCCGGCGGTGGCTCAAACCCGGCGGATGGTTCGTCGCCAGCCTGGCGAACCGTGACGATCCAGGCTCGGTGCTGGAGGAGTGGCTCCACGAGGAACCGATGTACTGGAGCACCTTTGACGCAGCGACCAACCTGAAAATGCTGCAGGCAGCCGGCTTCGAAGTCGTCGACTCCCGCATACGCGAGCAGTGGGAGGATGGCGAGCCGGTGTATCCCCAGTGGGTGGTCTGCCGTGCCGCTGGGGAGGGGGAAGGCTGATGGCTACCGTCACCATGCCCCAGCTCGGTGAGAGCGTGACCGAGGGCACCGTCATCAAGTGGCTCAAGCAGCCCGGCGACACAGTCGCCCTTGACGAGCCCCTCTGCGAGATCGAGACGGAGAAGGTCGCTGCCGAGCTCCCCTCACCCTTCGAAGGCACCCTCGGCGAGGTATTCGTGCCGGAGGGCGAGACCATCGATGTCGACGCTGCCCTCTGCACCATCGTCGAGGCTGCCCGGGCCACGCCCGAGCCGGCCCCTGTCGCGGTTGCAGCCGAGCCCGCCGCCACGGTGGCCGAAGCATCCGAGCTTCCCGCCGATCACAGCCGATCCGGCGTCTATTCTCCCGTCGTCCAGCGCCTCGCCGCCAAGCACGACATCGACCTCACGGCCATTGCCGGGAGCGGCCGCGACGGACGCGTCACCCGCAAGGACGTGCAGGCCCTCATCGACGAGCGTGAGCGCGAGGCCGCCGCCGCCGATGGCATCCCGCCCGCCGCCGCCCCCCTGCCCCTGCCCGATGGTGAGGTTGTCCCCATCCCCGGGGTGGCGACCGTCGCAGCCTCCGACGCCTACGACGTCGTCCCCCTCTCCCCCACCCGCCGCAAGATCGGCGAGAACATGGCGCGCTCCACGGCCGAGGCGCCCCAGGCCTGGATGATGCTCGAGGTCGACGTCACCGGCCTTGTCGCCCTGCGGACGCGCGAACGCGAACGCTTCGTCGGCGTTGACCTCACCTACCTGCCCTACTTCGCCTCCACCGTCGCGCACACCCTCACGGACTTCCCCGAGATGAACGCCCGCTGGCACGGCGACGAGCTTCACCGCTACCGTCGCGTCAACCTCGGCATCGCCATCGCCACCGAGCGGGGCCTCGTTGTGCCCGTCGTCCCGAACGCCCGCGACCTCAGCGTCGCAGGCCTCGCCCGCCGCATCGACGACCTCGTGGCGCGCGCGCACGCCGGCAAGTTGCGCATCGAGGACATGGAGGCCGGCACCTTCACCGTGAACAACACCGGCGCCTTCGGTTCCATCGCCTCGAACCCGATCGTGAACCACCCCCAGATCGGCATCGTCACCATGGAGCGCGTCGTCCGCCGCCCCGTCGTCGTCGATGACGACGCCATCGCCATCCGCTCGATGATGAATGTCGCCCTCAGCTTCGACCACCGCGCCCTCGACGGGGCCGAAGCGGGCGCCTTCCTCGCCGCCCTGAAGGAGCGGCTGGAAGCGCTGGGCTAGCGCTTAGTCCAGCCAGCGGTGGGGTCGCGAGCGCAGCTCGCCCAGCCCCAGCTCCTCGCAGAGTGCCAGCCAAGGCTCCCGTGGCACCCCGAGCCACTCCAGGTCGGCGAACTCCTGCTCGATGGGCGCGTCCCGCCGTAGCGTTGCCAGTTCCTTGAACAGGTCCGCCTCCTCCCGTCCTTCCCGCAGCGACCTTGCCAGCCTGCCCGCCCCTCGCGGCTGCACCGCCCAGTCGCCGTGCGCCTCCGGGATCTCCTCCAGGTGGACGTAGTGCGCGAGCACCGTCGCCGTCGACTTCGCCCCCCACCCCGGCAGCCCCGGGAACCCGTCCGCCGCGTCTCCCACCAGCGCCAGGTAATCGGGTATCGACTCCGGCCCCACCCCGAACTTCTCGCGAACGCCCTCCGCGTTCGTCGTGATCTCCCGGCGCCGGTCGAGCATGACGACGTGATCGCCGTCGACGCACTGGGCGAGGTCCTTATCGGGGGAGGCGAGGATGACCTGATCCGCCTCGTCCGCGAAGCGCGCCACCCCCGATGCCATCCCGTCGTCCGCCTCGAACTCGCGCATCCGCCAGACCGTCACGCCCAGCGCCTCCAGCGCGTCCTCCGCCAGGGGGAACTGGTCGAGCAGATCCGCGGGCACGCCCGAGTCGGTCTTGTAACCCTCGTATAGCTCGTTCCGGAACGAATGCACGACCGTGTCCGTGGCCGCTGCGATGGCCAGCGGCTCCTGCTCCCGCAGCAGCGCCAGCGTGCTCGCCGCTATGCCCGCGACGGCCCCCACCTGCCGCCCGTCCGGCGCGGTTCGCGGGGGCGCGCCGAAGTACGAGCGGAACAGCTCGTAGGTCGCGTCGAGCAGGACGAGCCGCACGGCTCCGCCCCCTTACCGCTGGTAGACGATGTCGTCCGTCGAGTGCTGCCCCTGTGTGAAGGCGGGCGCTCCCGGCCACGTCTCTGTTACCGGGTCGAAGCGCGTGTAGTCGTGCACCACCGTCCGGCGCAGGATGCGCCACTCCCCGTCGCGTCGCTCGAAGCGATCGACGTAGCGCCCGCCCCAGAGGAAGTCCGTATCGACCTTGCCCTCGTCGCCGGGAATGCGGTGGCGCGCCAGGCAGTACGACTCGCACCAGGCGAAGTCGCCCTCGACGTCGATGATCACGTTCCCCACGCGGTGCTGCGTGAAGCGGTACGAGCCGAGTCCGTTCGGGGCGCTCTCGGCGAACGCCGCGGGCGTCGTCTCGTCGCCGTAACGCAGGACCGCATCCGGGTGGAAGCAGCTCTTCAGGAGCTCGGGGTCGATGCGATCGATGGCGCGCGCGTAGAGCATCAGCACGCGCGTGATGTCGCGCTCCGCGATGAGGGTATCGAGGGTGGTTGGGCTGGCAGTTTCGATGGCCATGGGGCGCCTCCCGCCGCGAGGGTGGCCTGATTCTAGCGCCCGCCCGCCGGCGCCGTTACGCCAGCCGCTCCTGGAGCGTCAGGCGCCTGACAAGGGGCCAGCGTTTGTACCAGATGGGGCCGCTCGGACGCGTTGGCGGTCCCGCCATCGCGAAGAAGATGGTCCCCAGCCCCGCGATTACCGCCAGCACGGTGAAGCCCCGCTCGTAGTCGCCGAACGCGTCCGCCATTGCCCCCGCGATGATCGGCCCCGACATCATGCCGAACATCACGATCAGGGACGAGAATCCCATGATCTTGCCGAAGTCGCGGCGGCCGAAGTAGTCCGCCCGCAGGGCCTGCTGCATCGGCCCCCGCGTCCCCCACGCGATGCCGTTCACGATGGCGAAGAGCGCGATCATCCAGAAGCCGACTGCGTAGGTGACCAGCAGCAAGGCGACGACGTGCCCGACCATGCAGAACGCCAGCATCACGCGTTTGTTCAGCCGGTCCCCGAGGAAGCCACCGCCTATCTGCCCCACCAGTTGGAATGCCGTCATCATCAGCACGATCAGGCTCGAGGTGAAGGCGGAGTACCCAAGGTTCTCGAGATGCAGCACGAGGTGGACCATGAACGCCCCGATGATGAGGACGGCCGCCCCGTGCCCGATTGAGATGAACCAGAAGGTCGGACTGCGCAGCGCTTCGCCAGTCGAGAAGTCCTCGCTGGCCGGGATCACCACGGGACCGCTCTCAAGCCCCGTCCGGGGCGGCGCCTCTGGCACGGGTTCCCCGTCGATCGTCTCGCCCCGGTCCTCGGGCCGGTGGTGGATGAAGGTCGCGACGATCTGTCCCACCACGAAGATCACAACCCCTGCCACGAGCGAAGTGGCCCGCCAGCCGAATTCGTCCATGGCGAGTACCACCAGGAAGACGAGCAGTCCTCCGACCGAGAAGCCTGCTGACATCAACCCCAGCGCCAGCGACCGCTTCCGCTCGAACCAGTTCACGACAGCCACGACCAGGGTCACGAATCCGGCCATGCTCGCGCCTATGGCGATCAGGAAGTACGTCAGGAAGAACGTCGTCACCGAGTCCACGAAGCTGAAGAGCACGAACCCGAGACCCGTGGACGCGATGCCGAGGCGGATCATGATGCGCGGGCCAAAGCGGTCGATCGCCCACCCCTGGATCGGTCCCAGCACCCCGCTCTCGATGCGCGTCATCGCGAACGCAAGCGAGAACGTCGTCTTGCTCCACTTGAACTCCTCTTCCAGGCGCTCGACATAAAAGCCGAACGCGTGAAACATGAACAGCCCGAGCACGGTCTGGATGAAGAAGCCGCCAGCGACCATCCACCAGCCGTAGAAGACCTTGCGTTGAGGAAAGAGGAACTCCGGGCGCACCGTTCCCCAAGATAAGCGCTGCGGGCCCTTGCCGCCGGACGGACCGGGTGTCAGGCCTACCCAGGCAGGCGTGAGCAGCGCAACGGCGAGGCGCCGGGGCTCGTGGCAGAATCCCGCCATCTTCCTCGATAGGTGACACCTGCATGTCCCGCTGCTGGAAACCTTCCTGGCTTCTGACTTCCCTCCTCCTGCTTGCCCTCCTAGTCGCGGCCTGTGGCGATGATGGCGGCGACGCTCCCGACCCGACCCCGGAGCCAACCCCCGAAGCCACAGCGGCCCCCGACCCCACCGAACCTCCCCCCACTCCCACCCCCGAGCCCACGGCCCCGCCCTCCACCGAGACCTCTGCCACGCCAGAACCCACCCCCGAGTCCACCCCACCTCCGACCGAGGCCCCGCCCGAGCGGGTCGCGCTGCACATCGGCATCCTCGTCCCGGAGACAGGCGCTGTCGGTCCCCTTAGCGCCCCCGCCGTCGAAGCGATGAAGCTCGCCGTCGACGACATCAACGCCGCCGGCGGAAACATCACCTCCACCATCGCCGACACTGCCACCAACCCGGCCACGGGGCGGGAGGGGGCGGCGCGGCTGCTCGGCGAGGGCGCCGACGTCATCATCGGCCCCGCCACCTCCGCCGTGACCCAGGCGGTCATCCAGACCTTCTTCGATGAACGCGTGCCCCAGTGCACCCCCTCCGCCCAGTCCCCTGCCTTCAGCACGCAGGAGAACGCCGCCTACTTTTTCCGCACCGTGCCCCCCGCCCACGCCGTCGCCCCCATCATGGCCCGCGTCGTGGCCGAGGACGGGGGCTCGCGCGTCGCCATCGTCGGCCGCGCCGACGACTACGGCATCGCTATCAGCGGCCTTGTCGGCCAGATTCTGACTGAGTTCGGCGCCGAGGCCGAGGTCATCCTCTACGACCCGGGCTCCGCCACCTTCGATGCGCAGGTCGCGGCCGTCGCCGACTACGCCCCTGACGCCATCGTCAACGTCGGCTTCTTCTTCGACGGCACCAGCATCGTCCACGGCCTCATCGAGGCCGGCTTCGGGCCCGAGATCCAGTACGGCGGCGACGCCCTCTTCCACCCCTTCCTCTGGCAGCTCATCGACCCCAACGACCCCACCGTCCTCGACGGCATGAAGTTCATCGGTGTCGCTGGCAGCGATGAGTTCAACACGCGCATCTCCGATGTCACCGATGGCAACGTCAACTTCGCCGCCCAGTCCTACGACTGCGTCGTTCTCATGGCGCTCGCCGCTGAGGTCGCAGGGGGTACCGACGGCGATGCCATGATGGCCGCCATCGCCGGCCTCACCCAGGAGGGAACGGAGTGCTTCTCCTATGAGGAGTGCGTCGCCCTCATCGATACGGGCGAGGACATCGACTACGTCGGCGTCAGCGGCCCCATTAACCTGACTCCCAACGGCGATCCGACCACCGGCTCCTACGCCGTGTTCCAGTTCCAGGGCGGACGCATCACCGTTCTGGAGGCTTACGAGATCGACCTGACCCAGACCCAGTAGCGCCTTGCGGCGATCGGTCGATGGGGCGCTGCTAGAATCGAAGCTGCATGCCCCTCGACCACATCGCCGTGCGCGGCGCCCGCGAGCACAACCTCAAGAACATCGATGTCGAGATTCCGCGCGACAAGCTCGTCGTGATCACTGGGCTCTCCGGCTCGGGCAAGTCCTCCCTCGCCTTCGACACCATCTACGCAGAGGGCCAGCGGCGCTACGTCGAGTCCCTCTCCGCCTACGCCCGCCAGTTCCTCGGCCTCATGGAGAAGCCCGACGTCGACCACATCGACGGCCTCTCGCCCGCCATCTCCATCGATCAGAAGGCCGCCTCCAACAACCCCCGCTCCACCGTCGGCACCGTCACCGAGATCTACGACTACATGCGCCTCCTCTGGGCGCGCGTCGGGCGGCCCCACTGCCCCACCTGCGGCCGCCCCATCGAGCGCCAGACAGTCCAGCAGGTCGTCGATGCAACGCTCGCCTACCCGCCCGGCTCGCGACTGCTCCTCCTGGCGCCCCTCACCCGCGCGAAGAAGGGCGAACATGTCCGCCTCCTTGAGGAAGCGCGCCGCCAGGGCTTCGTGCGAGTCCGCATCAACGGCGAAGTGCGCGACCTCGACGAGGCCATCGACCTCGACAAGAACAAGCGCCACGACATCGATGTTGTGGTCGACCGCGTCGTCGTGCCCGAGCCTGGCGCCGAGGGCGCCAGCCTGCGTCTCGCCGAATCGGTCGAGACGGCGCTTGTGGCCGGCCAGGGCGTCATGCACGTCGCCACCGCTACCCGCGCCGGCGAAGAGGACGTCCCCGAGCGCATCTTCAGCGAGCACTTCGCCTGCCCCTACGACGGCTTCTCGTTCGGCGAGATCGAGCCGCGCACCTTCAGCTTCAACAGTCCCCATGGCGCCTGCTCGCGCTGCACCGGGCTCGGCGTCGAGATGCAGGTCGACCCCGCCCTCGTCATCCCCGACCGCACGAAGTCTGTCGCCGAGGGCGCCGTCGAGCCGCTCGCCAAGTCGCGCGGCGGCCAGACCTGGTACCAGCGCCTCCTCGATGCCGTCGCCGAGGAGTACGGCTTCGGCACGGATACCCCTATCCGCGAGCTCACCGAGGACCAGCTCAACGTCATCCTCTACGGCAGCGGCGAGGAGAAGCTGCGCCTGCGGTTCACCAACGACTACGGCCGCACCCGCTACTACGACGCCCGCTTCGAGGGCGTCATCAACAACCTCCAGCGCCGCCACAAGGAGACCGATTCCGACTACGTCCGCAGCGACATCGAGCGGTACATGGGCGCCGTTCCCTGCCCCGGCTGCGACGGCCAGCGCCTCCGGCCCGAGGCCCTCGGCGTCCGCATCGACGGCCGTACGGTCGTCGAGGTCACGGACGGGAGCATCAGCGAGACCCTGCACTGGTTCGACGCACTCGATGGCCCCGAGACCCCGCTGAGCGAACGCGAGCAGACCATCGCCCGCCAGATCCTGAAGGAGATCCGCTCACGCCTGCAGTTCCTCATCGACGTGGGGCTGGAGTACCTCACCCTCAACCGCGCCTCCGGCACCCTCTCCGGCGGCGAATCCCAGCGTATCCGCCTCGCCACCCAGATCGGGTCCGCCCTCATGGGCGTGCTTTACATCTGCGACGAGCCCTCCATCGGCCTCCACCCCGTCGACGGTGACCGGCTCATCCGCACCCTCGAACGCCTCCGCGACCTTGGCAACACCGTCATGGTCGTCGAGCACGACGAGGCCACCATGCGCGCCGCCGACCACGTGATCGACCTCGGGCCGGAGGCCGGGCGGGACGGGGGAAACATCGTCGCCGAGGGTCCGTTGGCGGCGATCCTCGCCTGCGAAGAGAGCATTACCGGCGCCTACCTCTCCGGACGCCGCACCATCCCCACCCCCGAGTCGCGCCGTCCCGGCAACGGGGAGGAGCTCGTCATCCGTGGCGCCCGCGAGAACAACCTCAAGAACCTCGACATCGCCGTCCCGCTCGGCAAGTTCGTCGTCGTGACGGGCGTTTCCGGGTCGGGGAAGTCCTCGCTCATCACCGAGATCCTCGTGAAGCGCGCCGTCAACGTCCTCCAGAACGGCCGCCAGCGCCCTGGCGCCCACGACGCGATCGAGGGCTTCGAGCACCTCGACAAGGTCGTCGACATCGACCAGTCGCCCATCGGCCGCACCCCCCGCTCCAACCCCGCCACCTACACCGGTGTCTTCACCGTCATCCGTGAGCTCTTCGCCTCCGTCCCCGAAGCCCGCGCCCGCGGCTACAAGCCCGGCCGCTTCAGCTTCAACGTGAAGGGCGGCCGCTGCGAGGAGTGCTCCGGCGACGGCTACAAGCTCGTCGAGATGCAGTTCCTTCCTGACGTGACCGTCCCCTGCGAGGTCTGCCACGGCCAGCGTTACAACCGCGAGGCGCTCGAGATTCACTTCCGTGGCAAGAACATCGCCGAGGTCCTCGCCATGACCGTCTCGGAGGCGCTCGAGCTCTTCGACCGCTTCCCCCGCGTGAAGCGCATCCTCGGCACCCTCGACGACACGGGCCTCGGCTACATCCGCCTTGGCCAGCCCGCCACCACCCTCTCTGGGGGCGAGGCCCAGCGCATCAAGCTCGCCAGCGAGTTGGCGCGCCGCTCCACCGGCAAGACCCTCTACGTCCTCGACGAGCCCACCACCGGCCTCAGCTTCCAGGATGTCCATCACCTCCTCGACGTGCTCCAGCGTCTGGCCGACGGCGGCAACACCGTCGTCGTCATCGAGCACCACCTCGACGTCATCAAGTCCGCCGACCACGTCATCGACCTCGGCCCCTACGGCGGCGAACGCGGCGGCAAACTCCTCGCCGAAGGCACCCCCGAGGACATCGCCCGCAACCCCGACAGCGCCACCGGCCGCTACCTCCGCCCCCTCCTCGAAGCCGCCGGCACCCTCCCCAAACCGAAGGCGAAGCGCAAGCGCACGCGGAAGCCTCGCGAAGCGGAAGCCGAAGCGGCGGTCGCGGGCTAGCGAGGCCGAATGCCCGGCCAGAGGTCGACGATGGTCTCGCAGGCTGCCTCAATGTCGTTTCGCGTTCGGGAGCGGGAGCGAGCCATTTGGTGCCTCTTGCCCGATCGGCAGTCCCAGACACGAAACGCGCTCGCCGGAAGGTTTAGCCCCATGCTCTCGGCCGCCTCATACATCACTTGGCAAACGACCTTGGCAGTTTCGTCGGCATTCCGCTGCAAAGGGAAGCGCAGCCTGACTAGGCGCTTCTGTTTCCTCTCTATGACTGACAGGTGAGGCACGACAGCTATTTTCAGGCCAGCGGATATGTACACCAGCTTGGGAGACTCCACGAGCTCCATGCCTTGGCTTGAAAAGTGTCTGGCATGAGACCGAAGCACGGCAGCGTTATTTTCGAGTTTCGTCTTGACTCGGTCCCGTGCCCCAGCCTTCTGGGCGATCAACGCATCCGCTTTGTCTTCGAGCCAGCTACGGTCATGCTTGTTTCTGTAGAAGGTCATGATTGCCCGCGTGGCTTCCTGGTAGTACTTGGCTTGTGCCATTCCTTCCGGGTCCGGGTACTTGTGATCTCGCAGTACCTTCCGCTGCTGCGAAGGCGAGGCGACTATGAAATTCACCAGACCGGAAAGTGAAATGTGTGGTTCCAAGGGATGCTCCAATATTCAGCGTGCGCTACAGAACAGTCGACATACGACCGGGTGTTCTTTTCCTCGCGGTTCTGCAGTAGGGAGTTTCCGGTCGAAGCGGTCCTGCTAGGTGGTACCAGAGAGGGGCCGACTGCTCGGATCTTTACGTTCGGACCACCACGTGCGCGCCCGCACTCTTTAGAGTCACGCACACGCGAACAGCCCTATTGTTGAGGGGACGCTCGCGTGTGGGCGGCGTTTACGCGCCGCCCTTTCTCTTGTGTTCATCGATTAGCGTGCTCCCGCAAGAAGTGTTAACAAGCATAACTGGTCAAACTGAATACTAGCCCTGGCAAGTGTGAAGATTTTGTCGGCTGATCAGCGACGCACCCGGTACCGCAGGTAGACCTCGTCCGTATCCGGGTTGGCGTGGGCTGAGAGCAGTTCGAGGCGCTTCGCCTCATCCCGCGTGAAGGCGCGCTCCCCTGCCACCGCCGTCAGCGTGTCTGCCCCGCCCACCACTACCGGCCCCAGCGTCAGGAACGCCTCATCGATTGCATCGAGCGCGTAGAGCGCTGCGTACACCGTCGGGCCGCCCTCGACCAGCAACACGTCCGCGCCGAGTTCCTGCCGCATGTGGCGCAGCATCTCCGCGAACTCCTCCCCGCCCGCGAGCGTGACCACCGGCCGTCCGGTGCCCGCGATCGCCACGCGACGCTCCTCCGGCGCCTGCTCCGACAGGTAGACCACAGCGGGGAAGTCCCGCGCCGTAAAGAACGGACGCTCCAGCGGCAGGTCCCCGCTGCGGCTCAGCACCGCCGCGACCGGCGTGCGTGGCTTCCCTCGTGCGACGCGGATCGCCTCCAGCGCCTCGTCCCCCAGCCGCGACGATGTGCCGCTCGCCCGCAGCGTCCCTGCGCCGTTCAGGACCACGTCCGCGTTTACGCGCAGTTCGCGCATGAGCCGCTGGTCCACCGCAGAGCCGATGCCCTGCTCCGTGCCTTCGATCACGCTCTTGCCGTCCGCCGACATCACCGTGTTCGCGATCACGTAGGGACGGTCGGGGGGCGGCGCCAGCAGGTCGAGCGCCGTGTAGTCGGGTTTCCCCGGCTCCCAGGCGGCGCTCACGGCAGGTCGTGTTCGCGGTCGACCTCGCGGTAGTAGCAGGTGACGTTGTTCGTGTGGCAGGTCGGGCCGACGGGCCGCGCCATCACGAGCAGCGAGTTGTCCTCGCAGTTCTTGTGCAGGCTCACGAAGTTCAGGAAGTTCCCGCTCGTCGCTCCCTTCTCCCACAGCTCGTCCCTGCTGCGGCTCCAGAAGGTCACGTGCCCCGTCGCGAAGGTGTGGTCGAGCGACTGCTGGTTCATCCAGCCCAGCATCAGGACCTGGTTCGTCTCAACGTCCTGGACAATGGCGGGAATGCGGTCGTGTTCGTCGAACGAAAGGGGCATGGGCGTGCTCCGGATACTCGGATGTTCTGTGCCTTCGAGGATACCGGAGGGAACCGCTGTGCTCGCCCCGGGGACCGCTACCGGTCGCCCACCGGACGCATCGCGATCCCCTGTTCGGAGAGCGCAGCCTTCACTTCCCGGATTGAGTACGTGCCGAAGTGGAAGATGCTCGCGGCCAGCACGGCGTCCGCCTTCCCCTCTGTGAGTGCCTCCGCCATGTGGTCGGGACCGCCAGCGCCCCCCGAGGCGATGACCGGCACATTCACGGCCTCGCTCATCGCCGCCAGCATGGGGATGTCGTAGCCGCGCTGGTGGCCGTCGGTGTCCATGCTCGTCACGAGCAATTCGCCCGCGCCCCGCTCCACCACCTCCCGCGCCCACGCGATCGCGTCGATGCCCGTGGGCGTGCGACCTCCGTGCGTGTAGACCTCCCAGCCCTCGCCCGTCCTCTTTGCGTCGATCGCAACCACGATGCACTGGCTCCCGAAGCGGTAGGCGCCCTCGTTCACGAGGCCCGGGTCATTCACGGCGGCGGTGTTGATGCTGACCTTATCCGCCCCCAGCTCCAGCATCGTCTTCATGTCCGAGGTCGTGCGGATACCCCCGCCGACCGTGAAGGGGATGAACACCTGGTCGGCCGTCGCCGACACCATGTCGTACACGGTCGCGCGGTTGTCGGAGGAGGCGGTGATATCGAGAAACACGAGCTCGTCCGCGCCTTCCGCGTCGTACAGCTTCGCCAGCTCGACCGGGTCGCCCGCGTCCCGCAGCTCGATGAAGGAGACGCCCTTCACCACGCGCCCGCGGTCCACGTCGAAGCAGGGGATGATCCGCTTCGTCAGCAAGCCGCCACCGCCTCCAGGGCCTCCGCCAGCGTGAAGCGTCGCTCGTACAGCGCCTTCCCCACGATCGCGCCCTCGCAGCCCGTCTCCGCCAGGGCCCGCAGGTCATCCGCCGTTGTGACCCCGCCCGAGGCGACGACCGGCACCGTTAGCGTCTTCGCGAACTCGGCCGCCAGCGCCACGTTCGGCCCTTCCAGGGCCCCGTCCCGCCCGATGTCCGTCACCATGATGCGGGGCGCCCCCCGCTCCACCATCTCCTTCGCGAGCGCGAGCCCGTCGGCCCCCGAACCCTCGCGCCACCCCTCCGTCAGCGCCTCCCCTGCCCGCGTGTCGATCGCCACCACGATCACTCCCGGGAAGCGCTCAACGGCTGCGTTCACGAGCTCCGGGTTACGCACGGCCGCACTCCCGAGCTGGATGCGCTGCGCTCCCAGCCCCGCCGCCGCCTCGACATCCTCGATCGTGCGCAGACCGCCCGATACCTCGACCGGGATCGCGACCGCCTCGCAGATGGCCGCGACCTCCGCCCGGTTCACCGGGCGCCCCTCGCGCGCCCCATCAAGGTCGACAACGTGCAGGCGCTCTGCGCCCTGCGCCTCCCACTCCCGCGCCATCGCCGCCGGGTCGTCGTCGTAGACGGTTTCCCGGTCGTAGTCGCCCCTGGTGAGCCGCACGCAACGCCCCCCGCGGATGTCGATGGCCGGGATCACCTCGAAGCTCACGCCTCGCGCACCCACTTCGCGAAGTTCTCGTAGATCGCCAGTCCTGCGTCGCCGCTCTTCTCGGGGTGGAACTGCGTTGCCACCACGTTGTCTCGCGCCAGCACGCTGGGGAAGGTCAGCCCGTACGTGGTCTCCCCCAGCGCCAGACCGGAGTCGTCCGGCGCGGGGTAGAAGCTGTGGACGAAGTAGAAGTATGTGCCGCTGGGAATGCCCTCGGTGATGCGGTGCTCTCGCACCCACTCGACCTGGTTCCAGCCCATGTGCGGTACCTTCAGGTGGTCGAAACCGAAGTGGCGAACGTTGCCGGGAAGCACCCCTAGGCACTCCTGCCCTCCACCCTCGTCCGAGTGGTCGAGCAACGCCTGCAGGCCCATGCAAATCCCGAGGAACGGCCGTCCCGAGGCGACGTACTCGCGCAGCGGCTCCGTCAGCTCCCTTTCCCCCAGTTTCGCCATCGTGTCCGAGGCTGCCCCCACCCCCGGCAGGATGACCCCGTCCGCGCTGGCCAGGTCCGCCCAGTCCGCCGAAATACTGGCGTCGACGCCCACGTGCGCGAGCGCCCGCTCGACGCTGCGCAGGTTGCCCGCGTCGTAGTCCACCACCACCAGGAAGGGGTCGGCGCCCATGAGGTCAGTGTGCGGCCTCCCCTCGCTATCGTCACGGGCCTGGGGAAGGTCGAGCGCTCGCCCTCGGCGCGATAAAATTGATGGTGGATGGCGCCCCCCGATCAGCACGAGGCCCGGCTCCGCAGCGAGGAGCTGCGCTCGCTCATCAACCACCACAACCACCGCTACTACGTGCTCGACGCCCCCGAGGTCAGCGACGGCGAGTACGACGAGTTGATGGAGGAGCTCCGCGTCCTCGAAGAGGCCCTGCCCGAGCTGATTACGCCCGACTCCCCCACCCAGCGCGTGGGCGCCGCCCCCCTTGAGGCGTTTTCCACGGTCGAGCACCGCAGCCCGCTCCTCAGCCTCTCCAACGCCACCACGGACGAAGACCTTGCCGACTGGCACCGCCGTGCCGCCGAGCGCGCCGGCCGTGACGACTTCGCCCTCACAACCGAGCCGAAGATCGACGGGCTCGCCATCTCCCTCACCTACGAGGACGGGCGCTTCGTCCAGGGCGCCACCCGCGGTGACGGCCGTCGCGGCGAGAACATCACCCCCAACCTCCGCACCATTCGCACCATCCCCCTCGCCCTCGCGGGCGACTTCCCCCCCGCCTTCGAGGTGCGCGGCGAGATCTACATGACGAAGAGCGGCTTCGAGCGCATGAACGCCGAGCGCGCCGAGCGCGGCGAAGCGCTCTTCGCCAATCCCCGCAACTCCGCCGCCGGTGCCGTGCGCCAGCTCGACCCCACGATCACCGCCCAGCGTCCGCTCTCGATCTACGTCTACCAGGTCGGTTGGAGTGAGGGCCCCGTGCCCGCCAGCCACATCGAGCGGCTCCACTGGCTCGCCGACCTCGGCTTCCGCGTGAACACCGATGCCAGGCGCCACGCCGGCCTCGCCGAGGTCGCCGAGCGCGTGTCCTGGTGGGGCCAGCGCCGCGAACGCCTCGACTACGACATCGACGGGGTCGTCATCAAGATCGACGACACCGAGGAGTGGGACCGGCTCGGCGTCGTCGGCCGCGAACCCCGCTGGGCTACCGCCTTCAAGTTCCCACCCCAGCAGCGCACGACAAGACTGCTCGACATCGCCGTCAACGTGGGTCGTACCGGCGCGCTCAACCCCTTCGCCGTGCTCGAGCCGGTAGTCGTCGGCGGTGCGCGCATCCAGATGGCCACCCTCCACAACGAGCAGGACATCCACCGCAAGGACATCCGTATCGGCGACACCGTCATCGTCCAGCGCGCCGGCGACGTGATTCCCCAGGTGGTGGCGCCCGTCGTCAGCCTGCGCGATGGCAGCGAGCAGGCCTTCGCCATGCCCGAGACCTGTCCCGCCTGTGGCACGGACATCGAGCGCGAGGAGGAGGCCGCCGACTCCTTCTGCCCCAACCTCGCTTGCCCCCAGCAGCAGGTCCGCCTTGTCGAGCACTTCGCTTCGCGTGGCGCCATGGACATCGAGGGCCTCGGCGAACGCCTCTCCTACGTCCTCTTCCGCGAGGGCCTCGTCGCCGATGTCGCCGACATCTACGACCTGACTGCGGAGCAGCTCGCCGCCCTCACCCTCCCCCAGCACATCGGCGAGAAGAACGCGGCCGTCCTCGTCAAGCACTTCGGCAGTGTCGACGCCGTCCTTGCGGCGGACGAGGAGGCCCTGCAGGAGGCGGAGGGTGTCGGTCCGATCGTCGCCCGCAGCATCGCCCGCTGGAAGGAGCGCGACGGCAACCGGCAGCTGGTCGAATCCTGGGAGGAGAGCGGCGTGGAACCCGGCGTAGCGGAGTTGGCCCGCCTCCGCGTCGAAGACCGCGGGTTCGGCCCGAAGAACGCCGCCAACCTCGTCGAGGGCATCCGCCTCAGCAGGGAGCGGCCGCTGCCCCACCTCATCTTCGCGCTGGGAATCCGCCATACCGGTTCCGAGACGGCCCGCCTCCTGGCCGAACGGTTCGGCGACCTCGACGCCATCCTCGATGCTGGTGAGGAAGCCCTGCAGGAGGTCGAGGGCGTTGGGCCGGTCGTGGCCCACAGCATCGCCCGCTGGGCCGAGCGCGATCTGAATCGCGATATTGTCAGGCGCCTGCGCGAGGCGGGGGTGAACATGGCCGGCGAGGTCGTCGCCCCGGCCAGCGACCTGCTCGCCGGACTCTCAGTCGTCATCACCGGTAAGCTCGACTCGATGACGCGCGGCCAGGCCGAGGAGCGCGCCAAGGACGCTGGCGCCTCCGTAACGGGCTCGGTTTCGAAGAAGACCGACTTCCTGGTCACCGGCGCCGATCCCGGGGGCAGCAAGCTCACCCGCGCCGAGAAGCTCGGCACCCTGCTCCTGAGCGAGGAGCAGTACCTCGCCGTGCTCGAGGAGGGTCCCCCCGCACTCGACCGCTTCCGCGAGGAGCGCGAAGCCGCCGCCGGGTCGGCCTGACGCCAGGCTCTCGCCCCTTCACAATGGCGCAACCATGAGCGAGCCCCCCCGCAAGGACACCTACACGCACGGGCACCACCCTTCCGTGGTCGCCCAGCACGGCCGCCGCACGGCCGAGGAGGCGGCTGCCTTCCTCATCCCGCGCCTGCGCCCCGGAATGCGTCTGCTCGATGCGGGCTGCGGCCCCGGCTCGATCACCGCTGGACTGGTGAAGTACGTGGAACCCGGCGAGGTTGTCGGCATCGACGCCGAGCAGGGCGTCCTCGAGACCGCCCGCGAGCAAACCGCGAGCGTCCCCAACCTCAGTTTCGAGGAAGGCAGCGTCTATGCCCTCCCCTACGAGGATGACGCCTTCGACGTCGCCTACGCCCACCAGCTCATGCAGCACCTCGCCGATCCTGCCGCCGCCTTGCGCGAGATGGGGCGGGTGGTCCGCCCCGGCGGCTTCGTCGCCGCCCGTGACTCCGACTACCAGACCATGATCTGCCACCCCCGCACGGAGGCGATCGAGGAGTGGCGCGCCCTCTATACCGAGGTGGTGCGCCGCAACGGCGCCGACGCCAACGCCGGCCGCCGCATCCCCTCATGGATGGCACGCGCCGGCTTCGAGCAGGTCGAGGTCTCCACTACCGTCGCGATGATGCGCGACCCCGCCGAGGTGCTGAACTGGGGCGACTCCTGGGCCGAACGCGTCACCACGTCCGCCCTGGCCGAGCAGGCGCTCGCCTACGGCCTCGCCACCCGCGAGGACCTGGCACGCATCGCCGCGGGCTGGCGGGCCTGGGCGCGCGACCCTGAAGCCCTCTTCCTCTTCGTTCACGTTGAGGGCCTCGCCACCATTTCCTGACCCGCCGGACGGGCCGGTCCGCTGGACCGGCTGCCCTATACTGAGTCGAAGCCTCTACTCGTACACGCAGGCCAGGCCTGCGACAGGACCGGTTCCCGTGGCACGCCTCGGCCCTCTCTCGCGCCTCTTCGGCTTCCTGTCCCACGACATCGCAATCGATCTGGGGACGGCGAACACGCTCGTCATGGTCCGGGGCCGCGGCATCGTCATCATCGAACCCTCGATTGTCGCCATCGACCGCACCTCCAAGCGCATCCTCGCCATCGGCGAAGAGGCCCAGCGCATGGTCGGCCGCACCCCCGCCAACATCGTCGCCGTCCGCCCCCTGCGCGACGGCGTCATCTCCGACTTCGAGGTCACGGAGCGGATGCTCAGCTACTTCATCCGGGCCGTACAGGACCGCTCCTTCCTTGCTCAGCCCCGCGTTGTCATAGGCATCCCCAGCGGCGTAACGGAAGTCGAGAAGCGCGCCGTCCACGACGCCGCCCTCAGCGCCGGCGCGCGCTCCTGTTTCCTCATCGAGGAGCCTCTCGCCGCCGCCATCGGCTCCGGTCTGCCGGTCATGGAGGCCTCCGGCTGCATGGTCGTCGACATCGGCGGTGGCACGACCGAAGTGGCCGTCATCTCCCTCGGCGGCATGGTCGTTAGCCGTTCCATCCGCGTCGCCGGCGACGAGATGGACCGCAGCATCGTCGCCTATGCCCGCCAGGTGCATAACCTCCTCATCGGGGAGCGCACCGCCGAGGAGGTGAAGAAGGGGGCGGGCTCCGCTTCGCCCCTCGACACCGAGGAGTCCGTCACCCTGCGAGGGCGGGACCAGGCCACGGGCCTGCCCAAGGCCGTCGACGTCAGTACCATCGAGCTGCGCGATGCCCTTGCCGGCTCCGTCAGCCAGATCGTCGAGTCCGTCCGTTCCTCCATCGAGATAACGCCCCCCGAGCTCGTGAGCGACCTCATGGCCCACGGCATCGCCCTTGCCGGAGGCGGGGCCCTGCTGCGCGGCCTCGACCGGCGTATCAGCCAGGAAACGCGCTTCCCCGTCTACGTCTCCGAGGACCCCCTCCTGTGCGTGGTCCGCGGCGCCGGCGCCATTTTCGACGAGATTGCGGCCAGCAGTACCGTCGAGCAGCAGTTCGACTCGGGAAGGGCGCGGCGGTAGCCTCGAAACGGTCGCCGCATGCTGATTTTCAGTCGCTACACCTACTGGGCCGGGGCCATGGTGGCCCTCGCTGTGCTGCTCGCCGTCGTGGGGCGGGCCGGACTCCTCGATCCTGTCCAGGATGTCTTCCTGCGCGCCACCGGTCCCCTCGAAGAGGGCGTCTCCTCGGCCTTCCGCCCCGTGTCCAATTTCTTCGGCAACGTTCGCGACCTCGACCGCCTGGAGGAGGAGAACCGCCGTCTCCTCAGTGAGAACGAGAGCCTTCGCAACGAGAACGCCGCCCTTCGCGGCGACAGCGAGCGGCTCAGGGAGATCGAGGAAGCCCTGGGCTACGTCAGCGACGACCCCACGACCGCGCAGCTTGCCGCCGGCGTGCTCAGCCGCATCCAGGGCCCGCTCACCCGCGAGCTCCGTATCGACCGGGGCACCGACCACGGCGTTTCCGAAGGCAACCCCGTTCTCTCCGTGCGCGGCACCCTCATCGGCACCGTTACCGAGGCCCTGCCCGGCAGCTCCTTCGTCCGTCTGTTGACCGATAGCCGCAGCAGCGTCGCCGCGCAGGTCCGAGGCAGTCCCGCCGACGGCGTCGCCAAGGGCGACGGCGGCGCCCTCAGCTTCGCGCTCGTGGAGGGCTACGTGAACATCGGCGATACCGTCGTGACCTCGGGCCTCGGCGGCGCCTATCCCCCCGACGTTCCCATCGGTGAGGTCACCGCCGTCCTCGGCGATTCGCAGGACCCCTTCCCCACCGTGCGCCTCCAGACGACCGTCCGCATCTCCACCACCCGCACCGTTCTCGTGATGATCAGCTTCACGCCCGCCCGCTTCGAGGTACAGGAATAGTGCGGGCGATCCTGCTGGTGCTGCTCGCGCTCGCGACCGTCGTTGCGCAGGTCGCCGTGGCGCCCTTCTTCCCCGTCTTCGGCGCCGTGGCCGACCTGCCCGTGGCCGTCTTGATGCTGCTCGCCATCTTCGCCGGCCCGCACGCGGTCATGATCGTCTTTCCGATCCTCGTCCTCTTCCTTGGCTTCTCCACGAACGTGCCGTTCGAGTGGCTCGTCCTTGCCTACCTGCCGCTCCTCCCCTGCGCCGCCTGGATCCAGCGCCAGCGCGCCATCCCCCAGAGTCCGTACGCGCTCGTGCTCGTCATGGGCGTCGCCGCCGGGGTCTGGGCCCGAGGCGTCTTCTCCGTTGTGGCGGTCGCGTCCGGCGCCAGCCCTACCTTCGGCGCCGTCATCACCGACATCCTCCTCCCCGGGATGGCTTTCGACGCCGTCGTGCTTTCCGTGCTCTACGCCCTCTGCTGGTACATCGGCTGGCCGGTGCGTTCCCTGGAGCTTGAGGACGCGGGATACGGGCCATGAGCGTCATCGACGATCGCCGCGTCGACCCCGGCCTCAGCCGCAACCGGCCCCACGGCAATGTTGGCGTTCTCCGCATCGCCGTCGTCGTGCTCTTCGTCGTCCTCGGCGCTCGCCTCGTGCAGATGCAGCTCGTCGATGGCGCCCGATACGCGGAGCGTTCCGAGCTCAATCGCATCATCGTCGAGAGCGTGCGCCCCACCCGCGGCGTCATCTTCGACCGCAAGGGCCAGCCCCTCGTCGAGAACAGCGGCTCCTTCACCGCCCTCATCACACCCGCCTTCCTCCCCGACGACTCCCGCGACCGCTACCGCCTCTACCTCTACCTGGAGGATCTGCTCGGTCTCCCCGCCCTCCAGATCGAGGAGGCCGTGACCACGGCGGAGGAGCGTGGCCAGAGCGCCCTCCCCCTCGCCATCGCCCGCGCTCTCGACCGCGATGTCGCCCTCATGCTCGAACAGGTGGCGGCCGACCTCCCCGGCGTGACCCTTTCCGTCGAGCCCCGACGCCGCTACCCCGGCGGTCCCGAGTTCAGCCACATCCTCGGCTATGTGGGGGCGCAGTCGCCGGAGGAATGGCGGGTCAACCAGGAGGACGGCTACGCCTTCAACGAGGTCGTGGGCAAGGTCGGCGTCGAGGCCCGCTACGAGGCCGTCCTGCGGGGAACGCCGGGCACCGCCATCACCGAAGTCGACGCCCAGGGGGATCTCATCACCACGATCGAGCACTCCGACCCGGAGGGAGGCCAGAGCCTCGTCCTCTCCATCGACTCGGACCTCCAGCGCTACGTCTACGAGCTCCTCTCCAACACCATGGGCGAGGCCAACACTGCCGCGGCTGTCGTAATGAGCCCCGTCACGGGTGAGATCTACGCCATCGTCTCCGTGCCCACCTACGACAACAACATCTTCTCCCTCCCGGACCCCGGCGAGGAGTACCAGCGCCTCCTCGACGACCCCCGCATCCCCCTCCTTCACCAGGCCCTCAGCCCCGTTGCTCCTGGCTCGACCTTCAAGATCATCACTGCCGCCGCCGCCCTCCAGGAGGGCAATATCACCCGCAATACGCGTCGGGACGTCGATAGCACCGTGCTCGAGTTCATCGGTGAAGATGGCCAGCCCTACTACTTCTACGACTGGCGCGTCCACGGCGAACTCGACCTCGTTGGGGCGATCTCGTGGTCCTCGAACATCTATTTCTACATGGCCTCCTGCGGCATCCCCCAGGAAGGCATCGCTGGACTTGGCGGAAACACCGAGCAGTCCGCTGTCGTCCTCGGCTACTACGCCCGCAGCTTCGGGCTCGGGCAGGTGTCGGGCCTCGATATCGCCAGCACGGAGTCCCCCGGCGTCATCCCCAGCCCTGAGTGGAAGCGCCGTGTTCGCAGCGGCCCCCTCTTCAACCCCGAGGACCGGGGCTGGTACCTCGCCGACACCTGTTTCATGGGCATCGGCCAGGGCGACGTCACCGCCACACCCCTCCAGATCGCCATTGCCACCGCTGCCATCGCCAACGGCGGCTACCTGCTCGAGCCCTACGTCGCCAGGCAGATCCTCGCTGCCGACGGATCCCTCGTCTCTACCACGGAGCCGTCCCGGGAACGCGTACCCGTCGACGAGGAGCACCTCGCCGTCATCCGGCAGGGCATGCGCCAGTCCGTCATCGATGGCGCCGCCCGGCTGGCGACGCTCCCGGACACGCTCGTCGCCGGCAAGACCGGTACCGCCGAGTTCGTGGACCCCGAAGACGGGCTCACCAAGGACCGCGCCTGGTTCACCGGCTTCGCCCCCTACAACAACCCCGAGGTCGTCGTGACCGTCTTCTACGACCTCGGGGTTGGCGGCACCAAGGCCGCACCCATCGCCGCCGAGATCATCGCCTACTTCCTGGAGAACGTGGAGCCATGAGCCGTTTCGGGGTCCAGGGTTCCCTCCGCGCCTGGGACCGCTTCGATGCGATCCTTGCCCTCACCGCGCTTGCGCTGGTCGGCTATGGACTCGTCCTCATCTACAGCGGCAGCCTCGGCTCGTACGACGGCCCCGCCGCCAGCATCGAGAACCCGGTGGTGCGCCAGGGCCTCTTCGCCTTCATCGCCGTCGGCGCGATGTTCATCATCTCCCGCATCGATTACCACGTGCTCCTGCACTACGCCTGGTGGCTCTACGGCGCTTCCATCCTCCTCCTGCTCGTCCTCATCCCCATCGGCCAGACCGAGTTCGGTTCGACCCGCTGGTTCGACCTCGGCCCCATCCAGTTCCAGCCTTCCGAGTTCGCCAAGATCGCGACTGTCCTCCTGCTCGCCCGCTTCCTCGGCGAACAGGGCGGCGACGCCCGCGACCTGCGCGTGCTTGGCGGCTCGCTTGCCATCACCGCCCCCGTGCTCCTCCTCGTCTTCATCCAGCCCGACCTCGGCACGACCATCATCTTCGCCTCCATCTGGCTCGGCATGGTCGTCGTGGCCGGCATCCACCGCCGGCACCTGCTCTTCCTCGGCGCCATCTTCATCGCCATCCTGCCCTTCGCCTGGACGTTCACGGTTGCCGACTACCAGATCGAACGCATCTCCGTGCTCCTCGACGCCGAAGAGGACCCCCTCGACGCCGGCTACAACCCCATCCAGTCGCAGATCGCCGTGGGCTCCGGCCAGCTCCTCGGCAAGGGCCTCACAAACGGCGAGCAGACCCAGCTCGACTTCCTCAAGGTGAAGACCAAGGACTTCATCTTCAGCGTTCTCGGGGAGGAGCTGGGCTTCGTGGGCGCCATGGCCCTCTTTGCCCTCTTCATCCTCTTATTGATGCGAGGGATCCGCGCTGCCCAGATCGCGGGTGACATCCCCGGCCAACTCATCGCCGCGGGGATCGTCATCACGATCCTCATGCAGGCCTACATCAACATCGCCGTGAATCTCAGCATCTTCCCCGTCACCGGCCTGCCCCTCCCCTTCGTGAGCCAGGGGGGAAGCTCCCTCGTGACCGTCTTCCTCGGCCTCGGCATCATCCAGAGCATCGTCATGCGCCACCGCGCCTACCGCCAATTCTGAGGCCGCTACCTGACGCCCCCGTCAGCCGGTACGCTGCCCGCGCGACTCGCCCCGAAGGGAGCACAGCGTGGCCACGTCCGAGAATCCCCCAACCCAGTCCGAGGTCCTCGGCTACTTCGACTCGCTCTCCAACTGGGGCCGCTGGGGCCCCG
>LXNI01000567.1_pt1 | contig 41213 bp, 34 predicted proteins | sample 809091 | NCBI WGS metagenome assembly LXNI01 (sample SAMN04870527, study PRJNA318959) | sponge metagenome | biome: 01000161; feature: marine sponge reef; material: water | host: Sarcotragus foetidus | place: Greece: Milos, Mediterranean Sea | collected 2013-05-29 | depth 5-7 m
GCTACCCTCAGGCGGCAGACGGTACGGAACCGTCTGCCGCTCCAGAAACCAACCCCGAACCGACCGGAATCGAAGCCTCTCTACCGGCGCCGCTCCACGCTCATTTCTCTATTGGAAAACACTTAGCGGCAGCCCGCCCCGCGGGACCGGAGCGCCTCGAAATGGGCGACAATGAGAGGCAATGAAGGTCGCTCGCACCACGGTCGACGGCAGTCTGGAGTTCGCCGAGGCGCCAGAGCCGAGCCTCGAAGACGGCGAGGCCCTGATCGAACTCGTCTACTGCGGCCTCTGCGGCACGGACCTCTACAAGCTGGCAGACGCCGGGCGAGCGCCGGGCGAGGTCCTCGGCCACGAAGTCGTCGGCCGGGTGATCGAGAGCCGCGCCGACTCGCTACATCCGGGCGACCGGGTCATCGCGCCGCACCACGCTCCCTGCGGCGACTGCCACCTGTGCCGCTCGGGCGCCGAGACGATGTGCCCGCGATTCGCCGAGAACCTGCTCGACCCCGGCGGCTTCAGCGAAAGGCTGCGCCTGCGCTCACGCGCCGTCGACTGCACCGTCCGCAAACTCTCCACGGAACTCTCCGACGAAGCGGCCGCGTTCGTCGAACCCGCCGCGTGCGTGCTGCGGGGCGTCGACCGGGCCGGTCTGACACGGGCCCCGAGAGTGGCCGTCATCGGCGCCGGATCGATGGGTCTGCTCCACCTGCTCGTCGTTCGCGCCGCGTTTCCCGACGCGAGCATCCTCATCGCCGAACCCGACGCGAACAGGCGCTCGACCGCAACGCGCCTCGGCGCCGACGAGGCGGTCCACCCCGACAGCCTCGTTGCCTCGGCCGCCGGTCAGCCACATGCCGGTCAGCCATCAGGCGGCGCCGACGCCGTCTTCGACACCGCGGGCGGCCAGACCGCCTTCGACCTGGCCCTTCAGGCCACGCGGCCCGGCGGGCGCGTCGTCCTCTTCGCCCATGCCGCGCACGACGCGCAGGTCACGTTCGACATCAATGCCGTGTTCAAGTCCGAGCGCCAGGTCATCGGCGCCTACTCCGGTTCGCCCGCGGAACAGGCACGCGTGCTCGACATGATGATCCGGGGCACGCTCGATCCGACGCCCCTGGTCACCCACCGCCTGCCGCTGTCGAAGGCAGCCGACGCCGTCGATCTGTGCCGCCGCCGCGAAGCGCTCAAGGTACTGTTGCACCCCTGACTCGCCTGTCGCGGACGGGAGAGGAGCCGTGATTCCAGAACGACAGACGCAGGCGTTCCTCACCGGCCCGGAAGAGTTGGAACTGAGGCAGCTACCCATGCCGGAACCCGGTCCGGGCGAACTCCTGATCCGGGTCGACGCCGCCACCACCTGCGGAACCGACGTCAAGGTCTTCCGCCGCGGCGGCCACCCTACGATGCTGACTCTGCCGGCGCCCTTCGGCCACGAGGTCACCGGTACCGTCGTTCGCGCCGACGCCGGCGCCGCGCAGACGGAGGGCGACACCGTGGTGGTCGGCAACAGCGCCGCCTGCGGCCGGTGCCAGCCCTGCCGGCACAAGCGCGAGAACCTGTGCCGCGATCTCGTCTACCTGAACGGAGCCTTCGCCGACTACATGCTCATACCCGCCGTGGTCGCGGAACGCAGCGTCCACCCCCGGCCGCCCGGCCTCGAACCGGTCATCGCGGCTCTGGCGGAGCCCCTGGCCTGCGCCGTTCACTGTCTCGAGCGCTCCCTCGCCGGCTGGAGCGGCCCGCCGACCGAGGCGCGCGCACTGATCATCGGCTGCGGCCCTCTCGGCCTCATGCTGACCGATCTGTTCCACAGCGTTCGAACGCGCGTCTCCGTACTGGACCCCCATCCACATCGGCTCGCGGTGGCCGAGACCTTCGGCGCCACCGATACGCACCGGGGACGCGCCGGCGAGGGCGACGACCTGGCGGACAAGCTGTTCGACTTCACCGTCGACGCCACGGGCAGCCCCGCAGGTTGGCAACGGGCGGTTTCCTGTCTTGCTCCAGGAGGCGTAGCCGCGCTCTTCGGAGGCTGCCGGCCCGGCGCTACCCTGAAGATCGACGCCGAGGGAGTTCACTACCAGGAGCAGGCCCTGCTCGGCGTCTACCATTACCGGCCGGCATCGTTTCGCGCCGCACTCGACCGGCTGTGGGGCGCGCCGGAGCGCTACGGCCGACTGATCGAACGGGAACTACCGCTCGATCAACTGACTGATGCCCTCGATCTGATGATCTCCCGCCGCGCACTCAAGGTGGCGATCCGACCGCACCCCGACTAGTCCCGCCAGACACGTCGGAGGCTTCGAGCGCCGTATACTGCGCGCCGCGGCCTCGGATCGCCGCGAAGACCGAGTACCTCATGGCAGCCGCCGAGCATGACCTGCCGCCCGATCTCGAGGCGATACGCCAGGAACTGGAGCACGTCGACGAGGATCTGCTGAAGGGCTTTCGCCGCCGCGTCGAGCTGTCCCGGGAAGTCGCGGGCATCAAGATCTCCTCCGCCTTTCCCTTCCGGGACCAGTTGCGCGAGGAGCAGCTCCTGACCCGAGTGCGCACGATCGCCGCCGAGCTGGACCTCGACCCGCACCAGACAGAGCGCATCTTCCGCCTGCTGATCGAGATGTCGATTGCGGCGCAGCAGGGCTACATCCGGGACCTGGACAAGGCGCCGCTACGGGTCGCCTACCAGGGTGTCGAGGGCTCCTTCAGCCATCTCACCGCTCAGCGGCAGTACGCCGGCCGGCCCGGAGGCGTGGTCCTGCAGGGATACGAGCTGTTCCGGGAAGCCGCCGAAGGCGTCCTGGACGGACGACACGACATCGCCCTGCTGCCAATCGAGAACAGCACCGCGGGCAGCATCAACGAGACCTACGACCTGCTGGCGGAAGGGGGCCTCGTGATCACGGCCGAGGTGATCAGCCAGGTCGCGCACTGCCTTCTCGCCCTGCCTGGCGCGAAGATCGAGGAGCTGCGTCTCGTGCTCTCCCATCCGCAGGCGCTCCGCCAGTGCGAACAGTTCTTCCGCGACCGTTCCTGGCTTCGAGCCCAGCCCGAGTTCGACACCGCCGGCGCCGCCGCGCGCGTTCGTGAGGGCAACGACCCGACCGTCGGCGCGATCGCCAGCGAGCCCGCTGCCCGCGTTTTCGGGCTCGAGATCCTCGCCCACGGCATCCAGAATCAGGCAGGCAACTTCACCCGCTTCGTGGAAGTCGCGCGGGAAGCGGCGCCCTGCCCACCCGACCAGCCCTGCAAGACCTCCATGCTGCTCGCCACCGGAAACCACCCAGGCGACCTGGGCGAGGTGCTACGCAGCTTCTCCCGGCGCGGGTTGAACCTGACGAAGCTCGAATCACGGCCGATCCCGGCCACGCCCTGGCGTTACCGCTTCTACCTCGACATCGAGGGCCACGTCGCCTCCGTGCCGGTCACGGAAGCACTCGAGGCGATCGAACCGAAGACCGCCGAGTTACGCATCCTGGGCTGCTACCCGCGCGCCGAAGTGCCGGTCCCCCCCGGCGGCGACGGCGAAGGTGCGCCGGCCGAAGCCGGGCCAGGCACAGGGTCGACCGCCCCTCCCAACTCCTGAACCCCGCCGTGCCGCAACGCGCCGACGTCGTCTGCATCGGGGCCGGAGTCATCGGCCTCGCCACCGCCCGTAGTCTCAGTCGCCGGTTCAGCGACCTGGACATCCTCGTGGTCGAGGCCGAGCCCCGGCCCGCCGTCCACCAGACCGGGCACAACAGCGGCGTGATCCACTCGGGCCTCTACTACAAGCCCGGCTCGCTCAAGGCGAAGAACTGCGTCACCGGACGGAAGCGGCTGATCGAGTTCTGCGACCGCCACGAGATCCCCTACGAGATCTGCGGCAAGCTCGTCATCGCAACCGACCCGGAGGAGATTCCGCGGCTCGACGAGTTGGAACGGCGCGGACGGGCGAACGGTCTTGCCGGCCTGGAGCGCCTGTCGCCCGAGCGCATCCCGGAGTTCGAGCCCCACGCGGTCGGAGTCGACGCCCTGTGGGTCCCCGAGACCGGCATCGTCGACTACAAGGCCGTTGCCAACGCCTACGCGGATGAACTCAGGGAAGCCGGCGTTCCGCTGCACCTGCGGACTCGCGTCACGGGCATCGAACCACGAGCCGACGGCATCGTCGTCAAGACAACTGCCGGCGACTTCGAGGCCGGCCATGCGATCAACTGCGCCGGCCTCCAGTGCGACCGCGTGGCGCGAATGGCGGGGCTCGACCCGGACGTGCGCATCGTTCCCTTCCGCGGCGAGTATTTCGACATCGCGCCCGACCGGCGTGACCTGCTGCGGGCATTGATCTATCCCGTCCCCGATCCGCGCTTCCCGTTCCTCGGCGTGCACCTCACCCGCCGCGTCGACGGCTCGGTCGAGGCCGGCCCGAACGCGGTCCTGGCGCTCAAGCGCGAGGGCTACGAGCGCGGCAGCTTCGACGCCCGCGACGCCTGGAGCAGCCTCAGCTACCCGGGCTTCTGGAAGATGTCCCTGCGCTACTGGAAGGTCGGCCTGGGCGAGATGGCCCGCTCCGGCAGCCGCGCCCGCTTCGCACGCGACCTCCGCCGCTTCGTCCCCGGCCTGCGCGACGCCGACCTGATGCCCGGCGGCTCCGGCATCCGCGCCCAGGCGCTGGACCGCCAGGGCAACCTCGTCGACGACTTCGCGATCGAGACCAGCCCCCGAATGCTCCACGTCCTGAACGCGCCGTCACCCGGCGCCACCGCCTCGCTCGCAATCGGCGACACGCTCGCCGACCGTGCAGCGGAGACGTTCGGGCTGTGAGGGCCGGGAAGGCGCATCTCGGACTGGGTGCGCCGGCCTTCTGGCCGGCAGCCGGCGCGAAGCGCCGATCCGTCGACGAAGCGCCGTGAGCCAAGTCGAAACCACGGAGACCCGCTTCGCCGTCTCCGACGACCAGCAAGTCAGCGCGATCCTGCTCGAACCGGACGACGCACGCTGCCTGCTCGTCTTCGCTCACGGCGCCGGCGCCGGCATGCGCCACGCAACGATTGAAACCTTCTCCCGCGGCGTGGCCGGACTTGGAATCGCCACGCTCCGATTTCAGTTTCCCTATACCGAGAAGGGCCGCCGCCGACCAGACCCGCGGCCTCTGACGCAGCGAACCGTTCGGGCGGCGGTGGCCCAAGCCAGAGCCATGCGGCCCGATCTGCCGCTCCTCGCAGGCGGCCGGTCGATGGGAGGCCGCATGGCCTCCGGCGCCGATGCTATCGAAGCACTCGACGTCGCCGGTTTCGTCTTCCACGCCTTTCCGCTCCATCCGCCGGCCAAGCCGGGCACGGAGCGCGCCGACCACCTGAGCAAGGTCGAAAAGCCCATGCTCTTCCTGAACGGCACCAGGGATCGCCTCGCCGACCCGGAGCTTCTGGCCGGCGTCCGCGACCGACTCGGCCCTCGCGCCACGCTTCATGTCGTCGAAGGCGGCGACCACAGCCTGCAGGTGCTGAAGCGGTCGGGGCGCAAGCAGGAGAATGTGGACCGGGAGGTGGCCGAGACGGTCAGCGAATGGTGCCGGGAGGCGCTCGGGCTGTAGGTCGCTCTGGAACGAGGCGGCGTCGTCTCAACTCGCTGATTCGAGGACGAACCGAGCACCTTCCAGGCGAAGCATCTGAAACGGAGTCATGCATTTGATTCCGAGACCGATGCACACGTCAGGGATCTTGATCTTGCGGGTCGAGCCCGAGGGCACTTCGTGTGTCACCACCGCGTGACCGCCCGCCCGAGCCTGAGCCACCAAGTAGTAATCGGCCTTCTGCAGGAAGGTACTGACGGCCGCCGGTTCATAGCTCTGGCTGTTCGCCCATGCGCTGACGTCCGCCATCGCCGGGAACACCGACTCGTCCGGGCGAAGAAAGAACTCCTCACCGCGTTCCGAAGCCCACTCGGACAACTCGTCTCCCAGTCCGAGCACCTCGTCCCCAACCTTCTCGACACTGAAGACCTGCCCGGCATCGTGTGCGACCAGAAGCCAGTTCCAGAAGCCCGGACAGAAGTCGAAGCCATAGTGGAGGTTCTGCGCCGCAATCATGACGTTCGCGTCCAGGAAATAGCCCATCAGTAGCCAACCCCCAGCTTGCGGCCGAGCTCGTTGAAGGTATCCATCTTCTTCACGCCGAGCATCCCGAACGCCTCGGTGAACCCGGTCCGACCCTCGAGGGTGCTCTCCACGAGTGCCCTGGCAAAGCGCTTGCTTACTCGCGCGCCCAACGTCAAGTAGAAGTTCCCACCGCTCCCCTTCGACAGGCCACGCAAACGGGCGAGCTCATCGTCGTAGGCGGTCCACAACTCTTCACGAGAGAGCGCTCCTGCATCGTGAAGACGCCTCAGGACAACCAGCGTACTGACCTTGAAGCGCCGGGCGAGGCGACTGACCTCGCCTTCAAGAGCCGCATCGACGTCGAGTTCCCGGCGGAGGACTTCGAGAGGCACCAGGAGTTCTGCCGCCACGCGATTACACCACCGCTCAGTCTCCTCGTCGGGCACCGCGCGGATCCGTGCATCGGACACTGCGGACTGGCCCAGCCAGATGTGGGCGATCTCATGCGCCAGAGTGAACATCTGGGCGGCCTTGGTATCCGCTCCGTTGACGAAGACGAGAGGCGCCAGCGGGTCAGCGAGCGCGAAGCCTCGAAACTCCTCGGGATCAAGCCGTCGGCGGTTGTTGCTGCCGACCACGCCACTGACCATGACAAGAACACCTAGAGCATCCGCCTGCCCGATGAAACGCCGCAGCGCATCCGTCCAGGTGCCGAGCCGCTTCCTTTCCTCCAGATCGAGACCGAGCGCTCGACGAATGACGGCCGCCGTCCCCACGACATCGTCTCCAACGCGAGCGGACCCCACGAACGCCGGCGCCGGCTCATGGGCGATTCGGGCGTAGTCCCGATACCAGTTCTGGCGCTGCTGACAGAGGTGGACCATGTCCAGCAGGTTGGGGCTAGGCCGACCCAGTTGAGCCGCGACTCCGGTTCGGAAGTCCGGAATCGGTACGGACTCGACCGGCGGCTCCGCCAGAAACAGGTAGCCGAACGGCGCGTGTGTCGCCTTCGCGAAGTCCTCCAACTGCCGAAACGTGGGCTGCACCTCGCCACGCTCCCACGCTTCGATCTTCGCAAAGCGCCGCGACAGGTCCTCCCTTGAGCGACCGGCCCGCTCGCGGGCCCACCTCAGGAGACCAGGCTGTACAGGGACGCGGATCATCGGGTCGAACCTCCGGCTCGCCCGGCGACGAGTCCTCGGCGAGGACGATCTAGGCGACTCGACCTCAACTCCCCAAGATCACCTATCCATCCCCTTCCCCGCATGTGCCCCGCCTCTTCAAGCTCCAAGGGCTCCCAAGCCGGCGCCTCCGAAGCCGGCTTCCCGGCATGGCCTTTCGCCTGCAGCCGCTCGCCCCGCTCGGTGTCGGGGCTTCCATCGCTGTCCACGCCTGACTTCGAGCTAGCCACATGCCAACCCTATACAGATTCGCACATGCCTCCCCTCAAGGCAGCTCGTACGTCACGGGCCTTCAGGGAGGCCCCGACAGCCGGTGATACCTTGCCAGCGTGCTCGACACAGGCTTCCTCGGCACGAGGGCCGACGCCTTCGTTGACTCCGCGATAGTCGTCCTCGTCGCGGCGCCGTTCCTGATGGCCTATGCGATTCGACTCGCACGGCGGCGCCGGTATCGTCAGCACCGCAACCTCCAAGTGACCCTGCTGGTTGCCGGGATTGTCGCCGTCCTGCTGCTGGAGGGCAGTATCCGCTTCGGCAGCGCGCAAGAGGCCTTCGCCCTGAGTTCGGCGACCGGTCCCTGGCGCGCCTGGCTCTTCTTCGGGCACCTCGTCGTCGCCTTCGCGACCTCGATTGCGTGGTTCACACTCGTGGTCCTGTCGTGGCGGCGCTTCACTCGCACGCTGCCGGGGCCTTTCGGCCGGCTGCACCGGCGCTCGGGAGCGCTGACCTTCGTCGGCCTGTTCCTCACTTCCGCCAGCGGTACCGCTCTGTACGTGGTCAGCTTCGCGCTCTGACGAAGCGTCAGGCGCGCACGGGCAACCGACGTCTCGAATGGCGTAGTCGAAAGCGCCCGCGCGAGGAGCAGCGTCAGCCTGGCGCCGCCTATAATCACGCCCCATCATGAAACCGACACTTCGCCGGCTCGCGCCGGCTCTTCTTCCCCTCTTGGCCTGCTCCACCGACACCTTCGACCCCGGGCCGGTGGAGTACCCGGAGACCCGTCAGGTCGACCAGGTCGACGACTACTTCGGCGTTCAGGTCGCCGACCCGTACCGCTGGCTCGAAGACCTCGACGGAGAGGAGACGGCAGCCTGGGTGGCGGCACAGAACGAAGTCGCCGAGCCGTTTCTTGCCTCCCTTCCCGGCCGCACGGCAATCGAGGACCGGTTGCGGGAGATCTGGAACTACGAGCGCTGGAGCACGCCCGGCAAGCGTGGCGAGCGCTACTTCTACAGCCACAACGACGGGCTGCAGGACCAGAGCGTCGTCTACGTGGCGGAGTCGATGGACCAGGAAGGCGACGAACCGCCCGGTCGCGTTTTGCTCGACCCGAATGCCTGGAGCGAAGACGCGACGGTGGCACTGGCCGGGATGACCCCTAGCCGCGACGGGCGCTACGTCGCCTACGCGCAGTCGGACGGCGGGTCGGACTGGCGGAAGTGGAAGGTGCGCGACGTCGAGAACGGCGAGGACACGGGGGACTTGATCGACTTCACGAAGTTCACGTCGATCTCCTGGATGCCCGACAACTCGGGGTTCTTCTATAGCCGCTACCCCCCGCGCGAAGACGATCCGACGAAGGGCGACGGTTCGAAGGCCGTTTCCGTCTACTTCCACGCCTTGGGCACGGACCAGGCGGAGGACCGGCTCGTCTTTAGCCAGCCCGAGCACCCGCGCCGCAACCCGTACGCCTCGGTCTCCGAGGACGGCGAGTACCTGCTCGTCAACCTCCAGGAGGGGTACCTCGAGAACGCGGTCCACTACCGCGGGATCGACGAACCGGACTCCGCGATCCGCCCCCTGCTCGACCAGTGGGACGCGCTCTACGGCTACGTGGTGAACATCGGCTCCGTGTTCCTGTTCGAGACGAACAAGGACGCGCCGCGCAACCGGATCGTCGCGGTGGACACAGCCGAGAAGGCTACGCCCGGCAACCCCACGCTCCACGAGGTCCTGCCAGAGTCCGAGGACACGCTGTCTTACGTGTCGGCCGTCGGCGGCAAGCTGGTTCTGAACTACCTGCATGACGCCCGGACGGTCGTCCGTCTGGCCGAGCCGAACGGCGTCAAGCCCGCGACCCCCGCCGGCGAAGTCGAGCTGCCCGGCATCGGCACGGCCGGCGGCTTCGGCGGCCGTTGGGAGGACAACGAGACCTTCTACTCCTACTCCAGCTTCGGCACCCCGTCCCAAATCCACCGCTACGACGTGGCCACCGGCGAAAGCACCTTGATCCGCCGCCCTGCGATCGACGCCGACCTCGACGGCTACGAGACGGAACAGGTCTTCTACGAGAGCCGCGACGGCACGCGCATCCCGATGTTCATTACCCATCGCGCGGGGCTCGAGAAGAACGGCAACAACCCGACCCTCCTCTACGGCTACGGCGGCTTCAACATCTCGCTCACGCCGGGCTTCTCCTCCTCGCGCCTGGCCTGGCTCGAGATGGGCGGCATGCTTGCCATCCCGAACCTGCGCGGCGGCGGCGAGTACGGCCGCGAATGGCACCTCGCCGGCACGAAGCAGGACAAGCAGAACGTCTTCGACGACTTCATTGCCGCCGCCGAGTGGCTCATCGCCGAGGGCTACACGAGCGCCGGACGGATCGCGATCCAGGGCGGGAGCAACGGCGGCCTGCTCGTCGGCGCGACGCTGAATCAGCGGCCCGACCTGTTCGGGGCGGCCCTGCCGGCGGTCGGCGTCCTCGACATGCTGCGCTACCACCTGCCGAGCGCAAACGCCCGCAACTGGTCGACGGACTACGGCCTGTCCGAGAACGAGGAGGAATTCCGGGCCCAGTACGCCTACTCGCCACTCCACAACGTGCGGGACGGCGAGTGCTATCCGCCGACCCTGGTCACCACCGCCGACCACGACGATCGCGTCGTTCCCTGGCACAGCTTCAAGTACGCGGCCGAGATGCAGCGGGCGCAGGGCTGCGACAGCCCGGTGCTCATTCGCGTCGAGACCCGGGCCGGCCACGGCGCCGGCAAACCGACGTGGATGCAGATCGAGGACGTCGTCGACCAGTGGGCCTTCGCCGCCTGGGCGCTGGGTCTCGAACCGAGCTTCTGATCGGCCCGAGCACGATGACCACGCCCTACCGGCACACGATCCGCGTCCGCTACGGCGAGGTTGACAAGCAGGGCGTCGTCTTCAACGCCCACTACATGGCGTACATGGACGACGCGCTCGAGAACTGGCTGCTCGGCATCCGGGAAGTCCGCCAGAAGCTCGGCTGGGAGATGATGCTCCGCCGCACAACGATCGACTTCCTCGGTTCGGTGACCGACGGCGACCTGCTGGACATCGACCTTGCAATCAGGCACTGGGGCCACACCTCCTGGACCCTCGGCTACCGCGGCACCCACGAGGGGCGGCTCGTGTTCACCGCGGAAGTGCTCTACGTCAGCGTGCACGACCCGGAGTACACGAAGATGGAGACTCCGGCCGAGATTCGGGCCTACATGGGGCCGGAGACCGACCTGGAAGAGGCCCAAGCCTGAGTTCCGATTCCGATTCGATCCCTGCGCCGCGCTTGAACCTCGATCTCCCGCCTCTCCCCCGCTCGTTCTACGCGCCCACGGCGCTCGACGTCGCGCCACAGCTCCTGAACAAGGTACTCGTCCGCGGCCACCGCTCCGCCCGCATCGTCGAAGTCGAGGCCTACGAAGGCGCCAACGACCCCTCCAGCCACGGCCATCGCGGCATGACGAACCGGACCCGGACGATGTTCGGGCCGCCAGGGCACCTCTACGTCTACTTCACCTACGGCATGCACCACTGCGCGAACGTGGTCTGCAGCGAGGACGGCGTCTGCTCCGCCGTCCTGCTGCGTGCCGCCGCGCCGCTTGCCGGCCAGGACATCATGCACCGCGCCCGCAACAAGGCCAGCAGACGCCGCTCGTCCAAGCCATTTCGCTCCGTCGACCTCTGCTCCGGCCCCGCCCGCCTGTGCCAGGCCTTCGGCCTCGATCGCCGCGATGACGGCGCCGACCTGGTCACGGCATCGGCCGCCGCCAACCGCCTGCCCATCTTCATCGTCGACGACGGCACGCCGCCGCCTCGCCAACCCGGCCGTAGCGGCCGCATCGGCGTCACGAGAGCTCCGAACCGCCCGTGGCGCTTCTACGTCACCGGAGATCCGAACGTGTCCTAGGAGCTTGCGCCGCCTTCACTCATCGCCCGCAGCCGCGCCACCAGGCTCGACGTGTCCCAGCGCAGGCCGCCGAGCGCGGTGACCTCGCTGTAGAACTGGTCGACCAGGGCCGCCACGGGCAGGTGGGCCCCGTTCCGGCGCGCCTCCTCCAGCGCGATCCCCAGGTCCTTGCGCATCCACTGGACCGCGAAGCCGTAGTCGAACTTGCCCTGGACCATCGTCTCGGCGCGGTTGTCCATCTGCCAAGAGCCCGCGGCACCGGTCGAGATCGCGCCGATGACCGCCAGTGGATCGAGACCGGCCTTCTCCGCGAAGTGAATGCCCTCGGAAAGGCCCTGGACGATGCCGGCGATGCAGAGCTGGTTGACCGCCTTTGTCAACTGGCCGCTACCGGCGGGGCCGAGCAGGGTGACCGCCCGGCTGTAGCAGTCGATGACCGCGTTCACCCGCTCGAAGATCTCCGGTTCGCCACCGCACATCACGGTCAACGCGGCATTCTCGGCGCCTGCCTGGCCGCCCGAGATCGGCGCGTCGACGAAGCCGCAGCCCTTGTCCACGCAGGCCTCGGCGAGTTCCCGCGCCAATCGCGCGGACGCCGTCGTGTGGTCGGCGAGGACGCTGCCCGCGGCCATCTCCTTGAGCGCGCCGCCGGGTTCCAGTGTCACCGCCCGCACGTCGTCGTCGTTGCCTACGCAGCAGAAGACGAACTCGGCGCCGGCCGCGGCCTCAGCGGGAGTCGGCGCGCTGCTGCCGCCGTGTTCCTCCACCCATTGCTCCGCCTTCGCCGCGGTGCGATTGAACACCGTCACCCGGTGGCCGGCTGCTGCCAGGTGGCCAGCCATCGGGTAGCCCATGACTCCAAGTCCGACGAACGCTACGTCTGCCATACAACCCACCTCCCCAGGCGGCCCATCGCGCCGCCGGAACTGATCGATGAGGCGCGATCCTAGCTGTCCTGGAACGAAAAAGGCGGGCGCCCCAAAGGACGCCCGCCCGTCGAACGGGGGCTGTTGCCCGCAGTCCTAGTTCCGCGGACGGGGACCGCGTCCGCCGGAGCCGAAGGGCCCCCGGAAACCGCCGCGGCCGTTTTCCTGCAAGGCTTCCCAGCGGATCGCCTGGTCGCGGTCCAGCAGACGAGCCAGATCCTCGTCGACCTGGGTTCGCGACTCCCTCAACTGGCGCCCGATGCTCCGCCGGTCGAGCTCCAACTGCCCGACGACGGTCGGATCGGGGTTCTCGAGGTTCGCCTCGGTCTCGAGACGTTCCGTGATGTCGCGCATCTGGCTCAACAGCGGGCGGACGTTCGCCTCATGCTGCTCACGGACGCGGCGCCATTCTTCTTGCTGGTCCTCGGTGAGTTGGAGCACTCGCGCCATGCGCTCGGCGTCGCGCTCCGCGAAGTCGCCGCGGGCGCCTCGCTTGGAGCGGGGGCCGTCGTCTTCCTGGGCTGCCGCGAAGGCGGTTGCGCCCAGGACGAACAGAGCGGGAAGCAGAACGCGAGCGATCCGGATCGAACGATTCAGGGTTGTCTTCATTTCAAGCACCTCCGTTGAAGGGGATGGGAATCAAACGTGGGACAACGGTACGGGGTCGGCCAGCTACCAGTCATCAAGCGGGGGCAAGATGTTCGTAACGCTTGTAAAGCCTCTCGCCGACTCGGTTCAGCGCCACTGGCTGTAGCCGGGTCGCCGGTTCAGGAACGCGAGCAGATCCGCCATGTCGGCGTGCTCGAGCCCCGCCACAAGCCCCTCCGGCATCGTGGACAGGCCGTCGCTTCGAACGTCCCGGACTCGTTCGGCGGGCACTTCGATCAGGTCACCGGCTACCCGCAGGACCACGCCGCCTCCAGTGCTCTCCGCCAGCAACCCCGTGTAGACCTCGCCATCCGTTGTCTCCACGATGTAGCTCAAGTACTCATCGTCGACTTCGGCGTTCGGGTCCAGGATGTCGTGCAGTACCCTCTCCGCCTTCCAGCTGCCGACGCGGGACAGATCCGGACCCGACCCGCCGCCCGAATCACCGCTCCGGTGGCAGCCGGCGCAGAGGTCGAGGAAGAAGCCGTGCCCGCGTCCCGCATCCCCGGCGAGTTCGAGCGCCGGCCGCATGGCCTCGGCCGCGGCGGACCAGACGAGGTCGCCACGGTCGCCGCGCCTGGACCAGCGGTCGTCGTCCTTCTCGGCTGCCGCGAACGCGGCCACGGCGGCGACGAGCAGGACGGGAAGCAGAAAACGGGCGATTCGGACGGAACGGTTCAGGATTGTCTTCATGACTGGCGCCTCCCGGGCGATCGAATCAAACGTGGCGAGACAATAGGTTCGGTCCGCCGGTCTGTCATCAAGCCGCCGCAAGATGTTTGTAACGCTTGTAAAGCCCTCCATTGACGGGGTTTCCGCGGCGCTACACTGCCCACCATGCCTGTTGCCGGCAGCCCGCGGAGCGCGCACGGTTCGAGCGACCGCTGGACCCTGATCGTCGCGGCGGTCGCCTCGTTGCTGCTGGTGGCGCTGGCCGTCCTGCAGTACCGCTGGACCGGCGAACTGAGCGCCGCCGCCAACGAGCGGATGCGGGCGAACCTGGAGGCGTCGAGCCGGCTGCTTGCCAACGACATCGACTCCCCACTGGCTCAGCTCCATGCCTCGTTCCTGCGCACCGTGTCTCGGGTCGACCCGCGCCGGAGCCGGGGCGGCGCAGCCGAGCGGCTGGAGGGGCTGCTTGCGCGAGCCGTCCTGGACTGGCGCGAGAGCGCCGCCTTCCCGGACCTTCTGGACCAGACCTGGATCGTGGTCGCCGACCGCCGCGAAGGACGGCTCGGTGTCCTCCGGCTCGACGAGGACAGCGAACGGTTCCAGCCCGACCCGGGACCCGACGACCTGGAAGAGCTGGTTCGCCAATTGCGGCCGCCCGGCCGCCGGCTGCCCGGGACCCGCACGGATCGACTGGTGATTCCGGTCCCCGTCCGGACGCCAGGCGGCCGACCTGGACCGCCGACGACCCTGATCGTGGCCAGTCTTGACGTCTCGGTACTCGAACAGGAGATGCTGCCCGCGCTGATCGAACGTCACTTCGGCGCCGGGTCTCCAGGCGAGGAGCCGCCTTATCGGGTTTCGGTGACCGACGTGTCCGGCGCCGCGCCGCGCCAGGTCTTTCCCGGCCCGGCAGGTGCTCCAGGGCACACGTCCACCGCTCCAGCCGGGGCAGCGGACATCGAGTTCGGGGCACTGCGGATGCGGCCGTTCCCCGAACGCCGCGACGACCGCGACCGGCCCGGCTTCCGACCGATCGACCGCGACGACCGGCGTTCCTTCCCGGCCGGCGAACGGGCACGTCGCGACCGCACCACCGAACGTGACCGGACCGACGGCGCCTGGCTGGTGCGGATCACGCACCGCCGCGGATCGCTCGAAGCCGCTACGGACATGGCCCGCCGGCGCAATCTCTACGTCAGTTCCGGCGCCCTGTTCCTGATCGGCGTCGCCTTCGCCCTGGTCCTGGTGTCCGCCCGCCGCGCCCGGGCCCTGGCCGCTCAGCAGGTCGACTTCGTGGCCGGTGTCTCCCATGAACTGAACACGCCGCTGCAGGCGATCCGTTCGGCGGGCGAGAACCTGCGCGCCGGGATCGTGCGCGAGCCCGCAGACGTCCGCGGTTACGGCGATTTGATCGACCGCGAGGGGCGGCGGCTCCTGCGCCTGGTCGAGCAGGTGCTCCAGTGGGCCGGCATCGGCCGTCGCCCCAAGCCGATGCAGACCGAGCCACTCGACGCGGGCGCACTCCTCCGCACGGTCATCGCCGAATCGAACTGGTTCCTGGAGGAACACGGAGTCGAGCTCGACGTGTCCGGTCTCGACGATCTGCCCGCGATCCAGGGCGACCGCGACGCCCTCAACCTGGCCTTTGCCAACATCCTCCACAACGCAGCCAAGTACGGAGCGGACGCAGACGGTTCGGTCCGCGTGCGCGTCGAGGCCGGATGCGACGAAGGCCGGCAACGGGTGACAGTCAGAGTCACCGACGGCGGTCCCGGCATTCCGGCCGCGGAGCGGCAACGCATCTTCGAACCCTTCGTTCGCGGCCGCCGAGCGACCGAGGGAACGATCCCCGGCTCCGGCCTCGGACTGAGCCTCGCGCGAAAGACGATCGAAGGTCACGGCGGTTCGATCACCGTCGACAGCGAACCCGGACGCACGACGTTCCGCGTCTCCCTGCCGGCGAGCACCGAATGACCGCCCATCGCCTGCTTCTGGTCGAGGACGAGCCGAGCCTGGCGCGCACGGTGAGCGACCGCCTGGTCGCCGAAGGCTACGACGTCGCGATCGCGGCCGACGGCCCCTCGGGCGAGCGGATGGCCACCGAGGGCGGCTTCGACCTCGTGCTGCTCGACATCAGCCTGCCGAGGAAGAACGGCTTCGACGTCTGCCGCGATCTCCGCCGGGAGGGCGTTGCGACGCCGATCCTCATGCTGACTGCCCGCAACGAACTCGTCGACCGCGTCCTCGGCCTGAAGCTGGGCGCCGACGACTACCTCGCCAAACCCTTCGAGACGCTGGAACTCCTGGCACGGATCGAGGCGCTGCTGCGACGCAGCCAGGCGGGGACAGCGGCGTCAAGCGCGGCAGCCGACACTGCCCACGGCTACCGTTTCGGCAACGTCCGCGTCGACTTCGACCGCGCCCAGGTGCGGCGCACCGGCGATGACGGCACCGAGGCCGAGATCGCCTGCTCGGCGCTCGAGTACCGGCTGCTGCGGTTCCTGATCGAGAACCGGGGCCAGGTCCACGACCGCGACCGCCTGCTCGACGAGGTCTGGGGCTACGACGCAACGCCGACGACCCGCACCGTCGACGTCCACGTGTCGTCGCTGCGTCAGAAGATCGAGCCGAACCCGGGCCGGCCCGAGTTCATCGTCACGGTCCACGGCCTGGGCTACCGGTTCGACGGCTGACGACGTGCGCCATGCTAGATGCCGCCATCGCTCCGGAGCTGTTCCTGCGACGAATCAAGGAGGAGTTCCCGGAGATTACCTGGAACACGTATCGTCACCTGACGCACGGCTGGGACCACGCCGTTCTGATCCTCGACGACGCACTCGTCTTCAGGGCCCCGAAGGCTCCGACGAGCCGGAGCGATGTCGAGAACGAAGCCGGGCTGCTGCGCCACCTCGAACGCAAGCTCGAGGTCGGCATTCCTCGGTACATCTACCAGGCGGCGGACGGCTCGTTCGGCGGCTACAGGCTCCTTCCCGGCCGTGAGCTGGATCCGGGCACGTTCCGGAAACTCTCCGCGGAGGAAAGGGAGACCATCGCGGGGCAACTCGCCGCATTCCTGACCTCGATGCACGAGACACCGAAGTCCGTCGCCCAACGGCGCCAGGTACCGGAGGAAGATGCCGCGAAGGACTACGAAGATCTCGTGCGCGACACCGAAGCGCTTGTGTTCCCGCATCTCGCACGACGGGATAATCTGGCCATCGGGTCCTTCCTCACCGAGCTGGCTGCCGAGCTGGATCAAGGCCGTCCAACCGCTCTCCTGCACGGCGACCTGAGCGGCGAGCACATCTTGTGGGACGCGGGGAAGCGGCAGGTCAACATCATCGACTTCAGCGATCGCATGCTGGGGGACCCCGCCATCGACTTCTCCGGTCTGCTCGCCTACGGGCGGGGGTTCGCTGAGCGCGTATTCGAGGAGTACGGCGGGCCGGGGGACGAGCGGATGTTCCAGAGGGCCCGGCTGTGCTTCAAGCGGATCGCGCTCGAGACGATGGTGCATTCGCTCCAAGGCTATCCGTGCACTTTCGAGGAAGGCTACGCGGAGTTCAAGGAGAGGTTCGACGGATGAACGCCGCCAGGGCGGCGATCCGATAGCCTTCGCTGCTTCGCAGCAAGCGCCTCGTCTCCAGCCGCCATGACCGACGACACGACCCCTTCCGGACCCCTCGACTTCATCCGGGAACAGGTGCGCGCCGATGCCGCGGCGGGCAAACACAACGGCAATGTCGTCACGCGGTTCCCGCCGGAGCCGAACGGCTACCTCCACATCGGCCACGCGAAGGCGATCTGCCTCGACTTCGGCGTCGCCGAGGAGTACGGAGGCCACTGCAACCTGCGCTTCGACGACACGAACCCGACCGCGGAGGACACCGAGTACGTCGAGGCCATTGAGCGCGACGTACGCTGGCTCGGTTTCGACTGGGGCGACAAGGCGCTCTACGCGTCGGACTACTTCGATCAGCTCTACGACTGGGCGCTGGAGCTGATCCGCAAGGGCAAGGCGTACGTCTGCAGTCTGAGCCCCGAAGAAGCGCGCGCCTACCGCGGACGCTGGAACGAGCCGGGGCGCAACAGTCCCTACCGCGAACGGTCCGTGGAGGAGAATCTCGACCTGTTCGAGCGGATGAAGAACGGTGAGTTCGCGAACGGCGAACACACGCTGCGCGCGAAGATCGACATGTCCTCGTCGAACATGAACCTGCGCGACCCGGTGCTCTACCGGATCCTCCACGCGGAGCACCACCGCACGGGCGCCGGGTGGTGCATCTACCCCATGTACGACTGGGCCCACGGTCAGTCCGACGCGATCGAGGGCGTGACCCACTCGCTGTGCACCCTTGAGTTCGAGGACCACCGGCCGCTCTACGACTGGTTTCTCGACCACATCGAGGACATCCACCAGCCGGTGCAGATCGAGTTCGCCCGCCTCAATCTGACGTACACCCTGACCTCGAAGCGCAAGCTCAGGCGGCTGATCGACGAAGGCCTGGTCGACGGCTGGGACGATCCGCGGATGCCCACCCTGACCGCGCTACGCCGCCGCGGCTGCCCGCCCGAGGCAATCCACGACCTCTGCGCGCGCGTCGGCCTCACCAAGAACGACTCGGTCGTCGATCTGAGCCAGCTCGAGTTCGCGATCCGCAACGAGCTGAACCGCACCGCACCGCGGGTCATGGGCGTGCTGCGCCCGCTGAAGGTCGTGATCGAGAACTACCCCGACGACCTCGTGGAGGAACTCGACGCGATCAACAACCCGGAGGACGCTTCGGCGGGCACCCGCAAGGTGCCGTTCTCCAAGGTGCTCTACATCGAGCAGGACGACTTCCGGCGCGACCCGCCGCGGAAGTTCTTCCGGCTCGCGCCGGGCCGGGAAGTGCGGCTCCGTTACGCCTACTTCGTCACCTGCACCGAGGCGATCGAGGACGAGGACGGCAACGTCGTCGAACTCCGCTGCACCTACGATCCGGCGACGCGCGGCGGCGACGCGCCGGACGGCCGCAAGGTCAAGGCGACCCTGCACTGGGTGTCGGCGGCACACGCGATTGCGGCCGAAGTCCGGCTCTACGACCGGCTGTTCAACCACCCGAACCCGGCCGGGGCGCCGGGCGAGATCGAGGATCATCTGAACCCCGAGTCGCTCCAGGTTCTGAAGGACTGCAAGCTGGAGCCGAGCCTCGCTGGCGCCGAGGTCGGCGACCGGGTCCAGTTCGAGCGGCTCGGCTACTTCTGCGTCGACCCGGACAGCCGGCCCGGTGCCCCGGTGTTCAACCGGACGGTGACGCTGCGGGATACCTGGGCGAAGATCGAGCGGGCGCAGAAGGCGGCCGGGCGAGGCTGACGCCTCGAGCGACTTCCCCAAGGCCGGCGAGAACCCGGGTGGCGCGAAGCCGCGCCACCCGTGAACCAGTCCGTGCGCCCGTCATCGGGCGCACGGATGGCACGACGACGCACCCTGTGTGTCGGGCCGGCTCGGGACCGGCGACGTCCAATCCGTCCTACAATCAAGGAGGAATGCCCGTTCGTCGATCCTCAGAACAAAGCCGCGCCACCACCTACGTGCTGAACCAGTACGGCAACCTCCTGGACACGGTCCTCAAGGCCTGCAAGGCGCACTACGGGAGCCGCCTGGCCGCCCTCGCCGTCTACGGATCCGTCGGCCGCGCCACGCCCAGGGCCGACTCCGACATCGACCTCCTCCTCGTGGCCGACGATCTGCCCGACGGCCGCATCGCTCGGGTCGAAGAGTTCCGCGCCATGGAGGACCGGCTGCGGCCCTTGCTCGACATGGCCGCCGACCTCGGAATCCACACCCGACTGGCGCCGATCTTCAAGACGCCCCGGGAACTCCGCCACGGAACCCCGCTCCTGCTCGACATGACCGAGGACGCACGCATCCTCCATGACCCCGACCGCTGCCTGGCCGACACCCTCGATCGCCTACGCGACCGCCTCCGTGAACTGGGCTCGAAGCGGGTCTGGAAGGGCGACGAGTGGTACTGGGACCTGAAGCCCGACTACAAGCCCGGCGATGTCTTCGACCTGTTCCCCGAATGACGACGAACGGCGCTCTGGCGAGAAGCTACCTGGGAAGTTGCGCGGCAGAACGATCTGACCTGGGAACGCAGGCATCCTGCCCGCATCCGGCGAGAAGCGCCGGTCTCCGGTCGTTCTGCCGCGCTAGGCCAAGGCAAGAGTGCGGCTCCGCGCCCTGGCCGTGTTCGTGGCCGAAGAGGCGCACTCCGATGTCATCCGGGAAGCCCAGGAACTTGTCGAACTCGCGCTCAAGGGAATGCTCCGGCAGGCGGGCGTGGAGCCGCCCCACTGGCACGATGTGGGCGGCCTGTTTCGGGAACTGGCCGACCGCTTCCCCGGTCTCGACTCGGCCGACCTCGACCGAATCGCCGCCATCTCCTCCTGGCTGCACGCCGAACGGGAGCCTTCCTTCTACGGGGAACCGGGCCTGATCCCCACCGAGCGCTACACGGAAGCCGACGCGAAGCGCGCGTTTGACGACGCCTCGTGGGTTGTCCGCATTGCCCGTCGTCTGATCGCCGGGGAGTAGCCGCCAAGTTGCCAGATCACGTAGAAAGGCAACGCGACACAGAGCTTCAGTCGCTGAGACACGTAGGCTCCCCCCTCACTGCACTCGCAGAGCAAGTGGAGCGCCAGCGCGACATGGAGCTTCGATCGCTCAGGCACGTACGCTCCTGCCTCAACGAACTCGCAGAGCGAGTCGAACGCCAACGAGACGCCGAGGCTGCGGCACTTCGGGCCCTGAAACCGGACGTACGCGGGCGTCGACCAGTCGACGAACTCATTGCCGGTTGTCTCGAGAACGCCGACTCCCGCTGAGGGCCCGATAGAGCCGCGGCCGGAACGGCCCGTCACACACTCATCCGGCAACGCTCAGGGAACGAGTGGAGCCACCCTTGGAATGCGTAACGGATCCTGGAGTGCCGCCATGCCCAGTCCCTGGAGGTTCGTGAAGATCAGTTCTCCTCTCGAGACCTCATAGCCGTTGAGCTGCGATCAGACTGGTGGCGCGCTCCGCCGAATGCAATGGGTCAGGTCCACGACGCGCGCTCCCGGGGCCTTCTCGTAGTCTTCTGGGTGGCAGGTCATCACGACGATCTGGATTCTCCTGGCCGCCTCGCCGAGCAGGTCCCGAAGCCAAGCAAGTCGCAGCCTGTCGCTCTGCGTCAACTGATCGTCGAAGATGACGAGGGTGCCCAGCGCCTCGGCGATGGAGATGCGCAGCAGAGTCGCGACCTGTTCCCTCGTGCCGACGGAGAGGTCGGCGAACCTGCGCTCCGCTCCGGCAAGACGGATGCCCATCGCGTCGAGATCCGGGCCGATCGCCATGCCGCCGTAGCGGCCGCCGGTCAGGTCCGAAATGCGTTCGCTCACAGGATCGACAAGAGCCCGGCCGAGGTGCGCGGTCTCCTCCTTCTCCACATCCAGCAGGGTCTCTCCCAGGAGCTTCCAGGCCTCGTACTCGATCTCAAGGTCTCCCTCCCGTTTCCGGACCGCCTCGACCCGCTCCCGCGCTTGCAGCGCCTGCTCCTCGGCGTAGGCGCCGCCGACCTGCTCCAGAGCGCCGCGCTGCCGTAGCAGCGCAGCCTTGATTCCCGCAACGGCCTTCCCGGCCTCCTCCGCTTCGCGGGCGATCCCTTCCACCTCCGCGGGATCGACGGTCGGTGTTTCCTCGAGGTCCTCCTCAAGCTCCGCGAGGACCTTCCGCCACCGTTCCCGTTCCTCGCGAGCGGCCGCAGCGTCCTCCCGTTCCAGAACGCCCTCCAGCAATTCGACCTCGCCCTTCAGGCGGGCCAGCGACTCGCGAGCAGCGGAAAGCTCCAGAACTGCCTTGTCCCGCTCGGCGACGGCGGCAGCGTGATCCTCCTGGAGCGCCTCAACCCGGCCGCGTGCCTCCTCGACCTCCGATGCGGCTTCGGCACGCACAGCGCGGAGTGTGCCCTCGGCCGCCCCCAGGCGGCGCTCCATGTCCGAGCGTCGCCGCTCCGCGTCCGCTACCACGCCGCGCCAATCGAAGTCGGCCCGCGACAGGTCATCCCGGTGGGCGTCTCGCTCCTGTCGGTCGCGTTCCAGGTCGCCCGCAGCCCGCTCGACCGTCGACCCCAACTCTCGGCTGCGCTCTCGCCGTTTGTCGACCTGCGCGTCAAGCTCCTCGATCTGCTTCGAGACGTCCGATTCCGGCCTCGGCTGCACGCCCATGCTCCGGAGGTGCTCCTCCACCGTTACGCCGTCCCCAAGCGCCTCCGCCAGCTCCCGGCGGCCGCTGTCCCGGGCACCACGGGCCAGAGCTTCCTCGCGTTCTAGCGCCTCCATGCCTTCGGCCCGTATTCGCGCCTCGGCGGCGCTTCGCTCCCGCTCTTCCGCTCTGCCGAGCATGGACTCGGCCCGCCGTCGGAGTTCCTCGAGTTCCGCGTACGACGAGACGCCCGCCCGCTCAAGGAGCGGCCGCCGGACGGCTCGGAGCTCTCGCTCGGCGACCTCAGCCGCCGCGGCGAGCTCCCTGCCACCGCCGCGCACACGCAGCACACCGACGCCCGGGAAGTCGACCTGCAACTCGCGCCGAGCCTCGATGTCCGTGTGCCGTCCCTCTCCGATGCGCTCGGCGTGGGCCTGGCCGTCCGCCCGTACTTCGGCCGTTACACCCGCTTCCAGTTCCAGATCGACGGCGAGGCCCACGGCGAGTTTCTCCCAGGCGAGTCGTCGATCGTCCTCCGCCGTCCTCAGATGCTCGAACTCCTCGCGGTCCGGCGCTTGCAGATCGGCGGCCGCCTCTCGCAGAGTCGCCGCCTCGTCCTCGGCGGCCTCTGCCGCTTCCAGGTGCTTCCGCGCCTCCCCCTGATCTCGAACGCGACGCTTCAAGTCCTCCGCCAGAGCGAGGAAGCGGGCGGTCAAGAGCTCCACCCGAAGCGCCTCGAGCCGATGCCCGTCGGTCGCCGTCTCCCGTTCCGCCACCTCGATCGCGCCCTGCGCCTGAGCTTGGTTCCGCTCCGTCGCCTCGATGCGGCCGTCCAGTTCCCCGACCCGGCGGTCGATGTCGGCGAAGCGCTCGGCATCCCGCACTTGGCGGTCGAACGTCTCCAGCTCGGCGGCGACCTCCAGCCGGGCGTTCTCCGCTTCCTGCTCCCGCAGCCGCCGGCCCTGCTCGTCGCCTCCGGCCTCCAACTCGCGAATCCGAGCCCGTGCCTCCTCCAGCCGCTCCCCGAGACGAACGACGTTCTCCACAAAGCCTTCATGTTCGGTCGACAGTTCGGCGATCCGGCCGCGCGCCTCGTCCGCCTTTCCTGCCTTCTCGTTGCAGGTCCGAATCTCCTTCTCGATCCTCAACACGTCCACTTCCGCCGCCCCGAGGCGGTCCTGCGCCTCGTCGCGGCGACGATGCCGCTCCAGAGCCTCTTGCGCCTCCCCAAGCTCTCGCGCAGCCGTCGCTTGAGCCTCTTCCGCCTCGGCCAGCTCCCGCTGCAGGTCGTTCACCTGTTCGCGAACGCCCTTGCTTTCGTCCCTCCGGGCGCGGACCTCCCGCTGCCGGGTCTCGGCGGCCCGGAGTTCCGCCTTCAACCGGGTCCACGGCGACGACGCGCCGCTGCGGCGCCTTCCCGTGGCCGTGAACGCCTCGTCCACCTTCTCCTGGACCGCGTCGAGCAATCTCCTCAGCCGGGGATCCTCGGACAGGTCTTCGAGCACGTGCATCAACTGCTCGCGGCCGGATTCCGTCGGATCGTGGGCGAGGCTGCCCTCGAGGATCGCGGCCACCTCGTCCTGACGGCCGAGGAGCGCGGTCGTAATCAGGGTGCTCGGCATGCCGCGGGCGCCGCCCTTGCCGCCCGGCGGCCGGGCGCCCCAGCCGAGCATCTCGCTCAACGTGCCGTCCACTTCGCGGCCCCGCTTGTCCGTGGTGAAGTCGCGGCCGTCCCGCGAGAAGTCGAGGAAGGACTGCCCGCCTCCCTTCTTGAAGGTCTTCCGCACTCGCCACACCCTCTCCTCCCGCTCGAAGGTCAGGGCAACCGATGGCGGACCGCCGCCGTGCCAGTCGTCGAGGACGCTGGCGGCGCTCGAGCCGGACTGCAGCAGGAGGACCGCCCGCACCGCCTCAACGAGGCTCGACTTGCCAAGCTCGTTCGGCCCGTGGAGTACGTTCAGGCCGGGTTCAAGGTCGACCACGGCGCCGGCGATGCCGGCGCAGTCAGAGACCTCAAGGCGGCGGATCCACACGGCGTCAGGCCTGGTCCCGCACCAGCCGGTAGAGATGATGGAGCGCCCGCTCCACGACCTCCGGACGCGCCAGGGCATCTTCCCGTAGGCGTTCGGCGGCCGCCTCCAGCATGGGCATCTCACTCTCGAAGTCGATCGGCGCGTCGGAGGCCAGTCGAAGCCCGCTTCGCTCGACGTCGAGCACTCCGACCAAGGGCGTCGAAGCCATCGAACCGCCCAGTTCGGTGACGACGCGCTCCGCCTCGTCGTACCCCGCCATCGGCAGTTCCATCTTGAGCACGAGCCTCATAACGGTCTTCTGCAGGTTCGGCGCCTCCTTCAGGCGACGGAGTTCGTCCATCGATCGACACGTTTCCTCCCGCCACGCCCAGCTTCCGACTCGTTCCTGGAGCACCCGAGCGCGCCGACGCCGGTCGCGCGGAAAGAAGACGATCGCCGCGTACCCGGCATCGGGCTCGTTGAAGGTCGTGGCCTCCGGCGTTCCCGGATACACGGTCGGCGCCGGCGCGTCGGGCTCGACCTCCCGGAACCCGTGCGTATCGCCCAGGGCAAGGTAGTCGAAGCCCCGTTCGGCCGCGCTGCCGCGGGCAATCGGGAAGTTCGTCTGGTGGCCCGCGACGTCGAAGGTCTGACCGTGGACCATGCCGATCCGGAACCGCTCGTCGCCGGGTTCGCGACGGGGCAGCGAGGCGACGAGATCCGTCTGGCCGGCCTTCGATTCGCAGGGGCTCGCGTAGAGCACCGCGCCGTCCCCCAGCGGCAATTCCCACCCGCTCCGGTCCACGACATGGACGTAGTCCGGCAGGCCCTGTCGAAACGGATGGTCGCCGTGGTACACGGCACCGTGCCCGATCGGATCGTGGTTGCCCGGCAGAAGGACGACCGACCGCCTCCAATCCCGGCGCTCGAACTCCCGGAGGAGTCCTTGCCACCAGAGCTTCTCTGGCACGGGTTCGTCAAACAGGTCGCCAGCGCACAACACGGCGTCCACGTCCCAACTCGCCGCCAGGTCGAGAATCCTGCGAACCGCCTCGAGCCGGGCTCGGGTCAGGCGCTCCTCTTGGCCCTTCTCGAAGCTCGGGAAACGTCGACCGAGGTGCCAGTCGGCGGTATGCAGCAGTTTGAGCGCCACGTCGTTCTCCTCTAGATCGTGGACCTTCCGGCGGCCGCTCGTCATTCGGCCGCTCCGCACTCGAGCCTCGGTTCGCGGACGTCGCCTGCGATGACGAACTCCGCGGTCAACAGGCGCTCCGTCCCGGGCCGGCGATAGCGGCGGCCGTGGGCGTGCTCTCGCCAGCGCCGGTACGTCTCGTCGTCGCCCGACAGGAGCTCCTCGATCTGTTTGTCCACCGTCTCGATCTTCCGCGCAATCTCCCGTGTCCTCGCCTCCGCCCCGGCCCGGTTCTCCGCGCCGATGGCGGCGTCGCGACGGCGTTCGGCTGACGCGAGACGATCGCTCTGCCTGCCCCGTTCGCGCCGCAGCACGAGCAGACGATCCGCCAGGTACCGGTCCAGTTGGTCGATTGCCGCCTCGAAGTTGCCTTGGTCGTCCGCGGCCGCACGGCCCTGCTCCACGAAGAGTTCCTCGTCGACCACCTCGTCGAGATCGTCGGCGGCGACGCGCAGCGGGGGCCGGAACTCCCCGACGTCGCTGCACGGCTGACGCAGCAGGTCGAGAGCCGCCTCCGCCGGGCGCAGCACCTCCGCGTCCTCGAACACGGCCGTAGCGAACAGCCGATCCTCCCGCTCGAAGCGGGCATTCGTCACCCGCGTCAGGGCGAGTCGACCGCGGCGACCGCGCCGGCGCCGAAGCGCCTCGGGAGCGTCCGCCGCGAGGTCGAAACGGACCCGGAAGTGACCGCTGCCCGCGGCCCGGGATTCCTCGACCGCCGCGACGACAAGCGGATGGGCAAGATGGAGCGACTCCGTGTCGCCCAGGTCGCGGGCCGGCCCCAGGGCTACGGAGACGCCGTCGGTCAGCGGCGGCGGCGCTGATCTCGACGCCCGGGCGTGGATCACGCGGCGCCCGGCGCGTTCCGCGGTACCCCACGGCACGCCACTCGCGTCGAGGTAGGCGGTCACCACCCGTTCGAGCTCCGCGTCCAGCCCGGCGAGAGTCGCCGGAAGCTCCGATTCGATGCTGCGGAACACCTCCCGCACCGATTCGTCGAACCGCTTCTCGATCAACGCCGTCGTCCGTTCGCGCACCTGGTCCAGACGCTGTCTCCGCTCCTCCAGATCGTCCCGTAACCGGCGCAGTTCGTCCTCGACCTCCCGGACCGACCTCGAACGATCCCAGATGCGCCGTAACTGCCCCTCGAAATCCGGACCCAGGGCCGAGGCGAGGTCCTCGGACGACTCGGAGCGGGGCGTCCTGAGCACAACGTCCGACATGTCGAGCACGCTGCCGAAGAGGTCGAGCTTCGTGCTGAGAATGTCGAACGTGAGCCGCTGGGCTTCGTTGTCCTTAGCCAGAAAGTTGATCACCGTGACGTCGCGCTCCTGGCCGTAGCGATGGCAGCGACCGATGCGCTGCTCGATGCGCTGCGGGTTCCAAGGCAGGTCGTAGTTCACCAGGGTGTCGCAGAACTGGAGGTTCAGTCCCTTGGCACCTGCCTCCGAGGAGATGAACACCTTGGATCGGGTGCGGAACTCATGGACTAGCGCCAGACGCACCGCGACGGCCAGGCTGGGGCGTCGTCGCGGCTCGATCTCGGATTCGACCTCCTCCCGCCATGCCTTGAGTGCCTGAAGCGCCCGCGGCGAGTCGTTGACGCCGCGAAACAGCGTGATGTCGCCGTCCGAGAGCTCGGTCCGCTCCAGCAGAAGCTCGCGCAGGTAGTCCTGGGTCGTCAACGACTCCGTGAACACGACGACCTTCCGTCGATCCTCCGGCCCTCCAAGCACGAGACGAACCGCCTTCAGCAGGCTCGCCGCCTTGCTGTCGTGCGGCAGGACGCGGGCCCGGCCCACGAAGCTCTCGACCCGCGCCAGCTCGGCCCGCACGCCAGCCTCGTCGACGGTCGACCCGTCGGCGCCGTCCTCACCGCCGGATTGAGGAGCGGGCCCGTTGACCTCCGTGTCCCCCTCCTCCTCTTCCAGGTCGCCGGCGAACAACTCCGCCGCGTCGACGCTCGCCGCCCCGCCGTCGGCGAGCATCCCGCGCAGCCGCTCGGCTACCCGATCCAGGCTGTCCGCGAGCGCCGCAGTCGAGGATGCCATGCGCCGGTGGAAGCCCAACAGCAGCAACTGCCGCGAACTGCCGCTGAACGCGTGAAGTGTCGGTTCCAACAGGTAGGCCGTCACGTCGTCGTAGAGCGCACGCTCCTCGGGGCTCATCGCGTACTCGAACAACCGGGCCTGACGACCGACGAACGGCTTGTCCAGGAACTCCTGGGCCTGTCGCCGGAGGGTCCGCTGGACGACGACACCAAGCCGCCTTCGCAACTCCTCGGCCTGCTCGGCGACCACCTGCCGCCCCGCGTCGTCCGCACAGAAGACGTTCTGGAAGACGGGCTTCGGGCCCAGCAGGGTGCCGGTGCGATCGACGTACTGGACCAGCCCCCAGAGTTCGGCCAGCGAGTTCTGGATCGGCGTGGCGGTCAGGAGCAGCACCGGAGTTACGCCTATGATCTTCCGCAAGCGATGCGCCACCTGCGCGTATGTGCTGTCCTCGTCGTACCCACCGTGGCGGTCGAACCGCCGGTGAATCGCGGCGAACACCTCGTGGGCCTCGTCGATCAGGCAGAGATCAAACGGCGGAGCGCTCCGCAGACGCTTGGCGCCCCGTTCGCCGCCCGCATACTCCCGGCCGGCCAGGAACACACCCGGCGCCTCGAGATCGACCGTCGGATTCGCGGCCTCCACCGCCTCGATTCCGAACAGCGTGTAGAGCTCGTTCTGCCACTGCCCGAGCAGCGGCCGCGGCAGGACGATGAGGATGCGCTCGGCACCCTCCGCCATCAACTGGGCGATGACGAGACCGGCCTCGATCGTCTTGCCCAAGCCCACCTCGTCCGCGAGGATGCAGCCGCCTTCCGGGATGCGCCGCAACGCGAACGTGACCGCGTCGATCTGGTGCGGGTTCGGGTCGACCCGCGCTCGTCGCTGCGAGGCAACCTGCCGCCTGCGCTCGCTGGCCCGTCGGGCGCGAACGAGTTCCTCCGCGTAGTAACGGCGATGGATCGGATGTGCCGGCACTTTGGGGCGGTCAGCGTCGACAGCAACGCCAACGGGCAGGCGATTGTAGCGGTGCCTCAACGACGGCGCTACAGCGTCGGAAACGCCGCGCGAGCGTGAGCCGCCAGGACCTCGGCAGTGAGTCTGCTCACGCTCCAGCACCCGGAGCATGTAACTGAGCAACTCCGCGCCCCTAGACTCGCGCAGTCTTCGGTACACATAGAGTCACGCTATAGTGCGTCACGAACCGTGAGGTAACGCCATGCTCTTCCGGGAACTCGTTGAGGATCAGGTCTTCTCCCCAGGACTCATCGCGGCCGAACTGCGCACTACAAAGGCAGAAATCGCCGGCACACTTGGCCTGGGGCGTGACGCCCTCTCGCGTGCCTCACGGATCAGGGCCCGAAAGACCCAGATCCGCCTCCGCCAGATGCTGGAGATTCTGAACCGGGTCGAAGCCGAGACTGGTTCGTCGCTTGCAGCCTACGCCTGGTTTCGCGCCGAGCCGCTACCGGGCTTCGGCGGAGCCACCGCGGACCTGCTGCTGCGGGAGGGCAGAGCCGAGCACGTCCATGCCTATCTCGACCGAGTGGCGGCAGGCGGCTACGCATAGGGCGGCGCCTGCGGATGCGCTTCCGAGGGGTCGTCTATCGGGCCCACAATCCTCAATGGTCTTGGGCGCCCCTCTCGGGTGAAGGCGCGCGCCGCCATGGTGGCCGCTTCAATCGTCGCGGTGTGACGGCGCTCTACACCTCCCTCACGCCACTGACCGCAATCCGCGAGGCACAGCCGCTTGGCCAACCAATGCAACCCCTCACTCTCTGCGCCTACGAGGTAGACGCGGAAACAGTGCTCGATTCGCGGGACGAAGCCGAGCGAACCGCCTTCGGCGTGACCGATTCCGAGCTACTTTGTGGCGCTTGGGAGTCGCAAATGCTCAAAGGAACAATCCCTTCGTCGCAGGCTTTGGCGGATCGGTTGATTGCCGCGGGGCAACTCGGGATGTTGGCACGGAGTTTCGCGCGAGGCACAGGGCCGGACGACTTCAATCTCGTGCTTTGGAGGTGGGGTCCCGAAACGCCTGGCAAGGTCGTCCTGATCGACGACGAAGGGCGGCTTTCCTGAGAGGAGCAGACCCCTGCGCGGCCGCTGTCCGCTAGCCAAGCCCCTCGAACCGCTTCTGCAACTTCTTCATCCGTTTGCCCGAGATCCCGCCGAGCGCGTCGATGCCGCGCCGGAGGCGCGCACGCACGAGGTCGGGGCCGAGGATCTCCATCGACTGGAACAGCGGGAGCGAGGACGTCTCGCCGGACATGGCGACGTAGAAGGGTCGGGTCAAGTTCCGCAGGCTCAGCCCGAGCGCCTCGGAGAGACGCCGGAAGTGGCCCTGGATGACATCGGCGGTGAAGGTCTGCTCGCGTTCCAGCGTCCACAACATGAACTGGAGGGCCTCGGCGATCTGGGCTTCTTCGAGGCCCTTGACGGCCAGCTTCTCCCGGTCGACGGTCGGCGCATCGACGAACAGGAAGTTCGTCAGCCGGCCCCAGTCGCCGAGCGTCTCCAGGCGCGGCTGGGCGAGGGCCGCTATCGCGGCAAGCCGTTTCTGCTCCATCGACCATTCCCGCACGAGGTCCGCCAGACCGTCCGCGTCGTAGTCCTCCCGCAGGTAGCGGGCGTTCAGCCAGCGCAGCTTGTCGAGGTCGAAGACGGGGCCTCCGAGCGAGATGTCTTCGAACCGGAAGTTGTCGACGAGCTCCTCGAAACTGAACTTCTCCTCGCCCTCCGACCGGCTGGACACCATGAGGCCCAGGAAGTTGAGCAGCGCGTGGGGCAGGAAGCCGGCGTCACGGAACCAGGTGATCGACGTCGGGTTGCGCCGCTTGGAGAGCTTGGAGCGGTTCGCGTCGTTGTTGCGGAGCAGCGGCAGGTGGCAGAACGTCGGTGGTTCGTAGCCCAGCGCCTCGTAGAGCCGCAGGTGCTTCGGCAGCGAGTTGATCCATTCCTCGCCACGGATCACGTGGCTGATCTCCATCGCGTGATCGTCGACGGTGCATGCGAGGTGGTAGGTCGGGTAGCCGTCGGCCTTGAGGATGACCTGGTCGTCGATCAGTTCCCACTCGCGCCGGATCTCACCGCGCAGCTGGTCCTGCATCACGCATTCGCCCTCGGTGGGCATGGCCAGACGGATCGTGTGGGGTTCTCCCACCGCCGCCCGACGCTCGGACTCGGCGACCGACAGGTCGCGGCAGCGCCGGTCGTAGCCGGGGAAGCGCTGCTGTGCACGGTTCTCGCGCCGCATCTCGTCGAGGCGCTCACGGGTGCAGAAGCAACGGTAGGCGCTGCCGGCCGCGAGCAGGCGGTCGACCTCCGAGCGATAGAGGTCGAGCCGCTCGCTCTGGCGATACGGCCCCTCGTCCCAGTCCAGGCCCAGCCACTTCAAGGCATCCACGATCGCCGCCTCCGACTCGCGGCTCGAACGGGCGCGGTCCGTGTCCTCGATCCGCAGCACGAACACGCCGCCGCGGCTCCTGGCAAAGGCGAGATTGACCAGCGCCTGGTAGGCGGTGCCGACGTGGGGGTCGCCCGTCGGCGACGGCGCCACGCGCACCCGCACCGGAGCGGTCGGCCCGTGTCCCGAATCACTCATCCGCGCGCCTTCCCCCGATAGTCCTCGAGCCGTCGCCGGAGCGGCCTGAGCTCGGATTCTGCCGTACCCGCCCGTTCCAGCGTTTCGATCACCTGTTCGATCCTTCGTCCGGCGTCGTCGTAGAGACCGGCGCCTCCCAGGGCGTCGGCCAGCTCCAGTTGAAGCTGGACCATCAGATCACGCAGGTGAGGCGCCGAGGCGCCGGCGGCAGCCGCCCGGTCGAGACCCTCCAGCGCGCGGCCGACGTCGTTCGCCCTCATCGCCAGCATCGTCGTCACGAGCAGCATGTGCACGTCGGCTGGATCGTCCGCCAGCACCCGCTCCGCTTCGGCCGCCGCCTGGTCGAAGCTCCCGACCTTGAACAGGGCGCCCGCCAGCACGGCGCGTCCGCCGGCCAGATCCGGGTCCAGTTCGAGCGCGCGCCGCGCCGCTGTCGTCGCTTCCCGGGGACGGTTCATCCGGTCGTAGACGCCGGCGGCCGCGAAATGGGCCTGCGCGTTGCCGGGCTCCAGCTCGATCAGCCGGAGGAGCTCCGCGAGCGAGGCCTGCAACTGGCCCGTCTCCCGGTAGGTCTTGCTACGTCGAAGGAAGCTCTCCGAGTCCACGGCCAGGACGTCGACCTCGGCCCGGCGGGGGTCGCGGTGGTGGATCATCGGCGGCAGCCCGCGCGCCGCCTGCGCCAGGCGCCGCGCCCCGTCCCGATCGCCGGCTCGGTGCCGGGCACGCGACAGCGTGGCGACGATCGCCTGGGTTTCCGGGCTGAGGCTGTAGGCCCGCTCGAGGTGACGCACGGCCTGGTCGATCTCGCCTCGGGCGAGGGCAAGCCGGCCGAGCCCGAGATGGGCGACCGCGTTGTCAGGTTCGAGGCGGGCCGCTTCCGCATAGTGCGTGGCGGCCTCCGCGGCCGAGCCGACCTTCTCCAGGGCTGCGGCGAGCCGGACCCGGGCCGGGGCATAGCCAGGATCGATCTCGACCGCCCGACGGTAAAGGCTCACGGCGGCAGCCGGATCGTGCGCATCGGCGAGAACGCCTCGCAGGTAGACCCAGCGGAACTCGGTGGGCGCAAGGCGCAAGGCTTCGACGTACGCGGACTCGGCCTCTTCGTCGAACTGGTGGGCCTGGAGGACCATGCCGAGACGGCCCCACGCGGCTGCCGAGTCGGGTTCGCGACCCGTCGCGGCGATCTGCCTCTCGATGGTCTCGCGGACGCGTGGTTCGACGGCGGTGAGGTCGGGGTCGGGGAGTTCCACGGCTTGTGCTGCCGCACTGCTGAGAAAGACCGCGACAGCAACGGCGAGTCGCTTGCCGAACCACTGGGTGCGCCGCCAACCCACGTTCCTCATCGGCCTTCTCCGCGTCCGAGGACGACTTGGGCGCCGCTCGGAGCGCCGTCGAACTCTTCGACCTCGCCGCCGGGCCAAGTGACTTCGAAGCGCTCAACCCCCGCCGCATTCCCGAGGCCGATGTGGATCGGCGCTTCGCCGCCAGTCAGGTAGCCGCCAAGCGGCAGCACGCGGCGCCGAACCGGCCGATCGTCGATCCAGGCGACGACCGAGGCGCCGAGGGCCGTCCGCCGCAGCTCGCGATCGACCACCCGCAGGCTCACCCAGCCCCCCGAACCGCCGGCCGACTCGTTCCGGTAGATGCGCGCCGGTCCCTCCAGGTTGCTGACCAGGAGATCGAGGTCGCCGTCGCCTTCCAGGTCGAATGGCACCAGACCGCGGCTGACGTCCAGCGCCGCACCGAAGTCTCCGGAGTCGCCACTGCCGTCGACGAAGGCACCCGCGCCGTCGCCGAGCATCAGGAGGTTCGGCTCCGCATAGCCGCGCCAGAACCAGTCGGCACGGTCCGACAGCGCGGTCGGCCGCCGCTTCACCGCTCCGTTGACCACTGCCAGGTCGAGGTCGCCGTCGTTGTCCGCGTCGAAAAAGGCCGTCCCGAAGCCCGTGTAGGGAGTGCTCGGCACCGCCAGACCCGCCTCGGCCGCCCGGTCGTCGAAGCCGTCGGAGAGGCCCGGCGCGCCGCCCAGGTTCACGTACAGGGTGTTCGTCTCCTCGATCAGGTGGCTAAGGAACAGGTCCAGGTCCAGATCGCCGTCGATGTCACCCAGTGCTATGCCCATCCCCGCCTCGCCGACCCCGAACCGATTGTAGGCCGCTCCGAGCAGCACCGCGTCGTCCTCGAAAGCGCCGTCACCCCGGTTCATCCAGAGCTGGTTCGGATCGGCGTCGTTCGCGACGTAGACGTCGGTGCGACCGTCGTCGTCGAAGTCGGCGGCGGCGACGCCCAGGCCGGCGTCGGCGATCATCGAAACGCCAGCCTCGCGGCTGCGGTCAACGAAGCGCCGGCCGCCTTCGTTGACGTAGAAGACGTCCGTCTCGCCCTCGAACTGCTGCGGGCCGCAGTAGTCGACCCGCCCGCCCTGCACCTGGCACTCGCGGGCCTCGTTCCACTGGACGTAGCGAGCCACGTACAGGTCGAGCCAGCCGTCGAGATTCGCGTCGAAGAACACAGCGGATGTCGACCAGGCGGGCGTTGCCAGCCCGAGCTCAGCGGTCGCATCGACGAAGCGGCCGCCGCCCTCGTTCCGGTAGAGGATGTCGGCGCCGAAGTTCGTCACGTAGAGGTCGAGGTCGCCGTCGTTGTCGATGTCACCGACCGCGGCGCCCATGCCGTAGCCCGAGTTGTCCAACCCCGAGCCTTCCGTCGCGTCGACGAAGCGGCCGCGCGGCCTCTGCAGGTAGAAGCGGTTGCGCCCCGCATCGCCGGCGACCGCGCTGCCCGCGTTCGGGAAGTAGAGGTCGAGCAGGCCGTCCCCGTTGGCGTCGAACACCGCCACGCCGCCGCCCATGATTGCCGGCATCGAGTACGAACCCGCCGAGCCCGTTGCGTGGGCGAAATCGAGGCCGGTCTCGGCGGTCACATCGACGAAGCGGACGCTTTCCAGCCGCGTCGCGTCAGCGGACGCCGGCGCGGGCGGTTCCGAGGCGCCTTCCTCCGGGGCACAGGCCGGCACCGCGAGTGCGGCCACCGCCACGAGAAACCGCACCCCCATCAGTTCACCTCGACCGTCGCCTCCGCCTCCAGCCGGCGACGCCGACGGGCGTAGCGCTGGATCATCCCCAGCATGGTGGTTTCGTCGTGGATGCCGCACAGGGGGAAGGCGTCGAACATCAGCGTCGGCGCTCCTTCGACGCCGGCAGCCACAGCACTGCCGGTCGCCGTTGCCAGCCGGCGGCCCGCGGCGAGGTCGTCGAGCGAGGCAACGCCGCGCTTGCCGAAGTGGCCGCGTCGCTCGAACTCCCCGAAGAGTTGTTCGACGGCACCCGCCAGTTGGTCGGGATCGTCGCGGTCGCCCTGCTCGTAGAACGCCGAGAAAACGCCCCGCCGCCACTCCTGCTCGACCGCCGGATCGAGTCCTCGATCGATCGCCAAATCGAGCGTCAGCGCGACCTCGCCGGCCAGTCGCGAGTCCGGCCAGCGGGCGGGCGGATCGAGTTCGACGTCGAGCGCCGTCGCGACCTCGATCAGACTCCGCCGCCGCACGGGGTCGAGCAGCCGCCCGCGCTGGAAACGCCCGATCCCGGTCAGGTCGATCGCCTTCCAGCGTAGCTCGATTCGCTCCTCCGCAAGCTCCCGACCAATCCGTGCCAGTACCCGGTGGGCGACGTAGCTCAGCGAGGAGGCGAAGTCGTAGTAGACGAACACCTCGAGTACCGCTTCGCGCGAGCCGCGAGTCTTCCCGCTCAAGTCCCGTACCCCGCCGGATTCTCGCTCTGCCAACGCCAGGCGTCGGCGCAGATGTCGTCGAGATCGCGCTCGGCCTTCCAGTCCAGGTCGCGTTCCGCAAGCGCCGGATCGGCCCAGACCGCCGTCGCGTCGCCCGGCCGCCGCCCTTCGAGGACGGTTGGAATCTCCCGGCCGCTCGCCCGCTCCACGGCATCGATCACCTCGAACACCGTGATGCCGCGGCCGGTGCCCAGGTTGTACTCCGCGCAGCCGTCGATCGCCGAAAGATGGTCGAGAGCCCGCAGATGGCCGGTCGCGACATCCACGACGTGGAGATAGTCCCGGATCGCCGTGCCGTCCCGGGTCGGATAGTCCGTCCCGAACACACGAAGCTTCGGCAACCGCCCTACCGCAGCCTGCATCGCGCTCGGCAGCAGGTTCTCCGGGACACCCCGCGGGTCCTCGCCGATGCGGCCGCTCGGATGGGCACCGGCCGGGTTGAAGTAGCGCAGCGACAGGATGTGCCAACCGCTCTCCGACGCGGCGAGATCGCGCAGCATCTGCTCCACGAAGAGCTTGGTCTGACCGTACGGGTTCGACGCCGCAAGCGGCGCGTCCTCGGCCAACGGACACGCCTCCGGCGCCGGATCGCCGTACACCGTGGCCGACGACGAAAACACGAGCCGGCGCACGCCTTGCCGCCGCATCGCCCGCAGCAGGCTGATCGTCCCGCCCACGTTCGTCCGGTAGTAGCCGAGCGGATCCGCGCAGGACTCCCCGACCGCCTTCTTAGCCGCGAAGTGGATCACCGCCGAGCAAACGCCGTCGCCAAACGCCCGCTCCAGCACAGCCGCGTCCAGCACGTCCCCCTCGACGAAGCGCAGTCCCCGCCCGGCCAACTCCTCCACCCGGCGCAGGGCCTCCCGCGAACTGTTCGACAGGTCGTCGACGACCGTCACGTCCCAGCCCGCCGTCAGCAGCTCGACGCAGGCGTGACTGCCGATGAAGCCGGCGCCGCCGGTGACCAGAACGCGCTCCGCCATGGCTCGGAGTCTATTGGCGGCCGGTTTACGCCGACCTGGGAATCCGGGCCGCCGTGGCGCCGTTCCGGCGCTAGCGATCGCTTGCCACCGGCACGGCGAGCGTCACGTCCAGGTCGCCGCCGCTCAGATCGACATCCGAGGAGCCGACGACCAGCTCTGTCGAGAGGTTCCTGCCCGCGGGCCGAACCTCCAACCGGTAACGCGCCGCGAACAGGCCGTCGATCACGAAGGAACCGTCCTCCGCGGTGCGGGTAGTGGCCTGCCGGCGCACCGTCCGCGTCACGTCGTTCTCCCCGGCGCTCCAGGCAGGCACCGCGGAGATCCGCATCCCGGCGGCGGCCAACCCCGTTTCCGCGTCGAGCAGCCAGCCACGGACCGAGGCGCTGTAGGCCTCGAAGTCGACCCGGGAGGTCGTCTCGGCCACGCGAACCCGCCGCTGCCGGCCCACGGCGGCGACCGCGACCTCATCACCCTCGCGCAGGCCTTCGATCAGGAAGTGGCCTCGGTGATCCGTGTTCACGCTCCAGGCCAGGTTCCGCCGCTCGTCGGTCACCAAGACGCGTTCGCCCGCCAGCGGCCACCCGTCGAGCGTGACGGCTCCCTCCAGGGGAACGGTGTCCTCAGTGAACGAGAGCTTCACCTCGGTGACCCCGGTGGGCGCCATCCGCAAACGCGCCCGGCGGGAACGACCGGTTGACTCAACCGAGGCGATCACCGTCGTTGTGCCGTCCGGCTGCCGGAACGGCATCTCGAACACCGGCTCCGTCGCCGTTCCGCCCGTGGCAGCGTTCATCCCGCGACCGGACGTTCCTCCGGATGGATAGATCGTCTCGACCCTAAGAAACACCTCGCCCGCTTCGGCGGGAGCCAGACCACGTACAACGACGCGAAGCAGGCCGGCGCCGGGCCCGGTCAGCTCCACGTACGGCGCCTCGCCCTCCGCGACCTCCACTTCGACCTGCGGGCCATCCATGTTGTCGGACCTGGCGTTGACCACATAGGAACCCGGCTCGACGATCAGTTCGAACTCCCCTTCCGGCCCCGTCTGCCCGCGCCGCGTATCGAACCAGCCTCCATCGTCACGCCGAGCCGACACGGAGGCGGCCGGCATCGGCGCGCCGTCCGGTTCGATCACCCGCCCGCGCAGGACGACGGGCGTGACGTCGATCGTCAGGTCGCCGAGGTTCGCGTCGACCTCGACCTGCCTCCTGACCCACTGGGACGCACCCGGAACCCGGCACTCCAGGCTCGCCTGTCCCTGCGCCGACTTCACCGCGAAGCGGCCCGAGGCGTCGGTCAGCGACAGGGCGGACTCGATCCGAACCGATGCCCCCGCCACCGGTGCCCCCTCCCGGATCACCGTACCCGTCACCTCGATCTCCGGCTTCGGCCGCAGAACCAGTTCCAGCGGTTCACCCGGGGCTTCGCCAAGGGGAAACTCAAGATCCTCGTAGCCGTCCGCAATCGCACTCAGGACGCCGGCGCCAACCGGGAAGCCGCTCAACGAGAACTCGCCCGCCTCATCAGTTTCCGCCCATGCAGAGCCGCCACGGGCGGTCTGCGCGAAGCGCACACGGACCCCTTCGACGCCGCTGCCGGTGACCTCGTCCGTTATCCGCCCGCTCAACTCCCGGGCCTCGCGGAGCCGGACCTCCACTTCCTCGGCGGCAAGCGAGGCGTTCACCCTCCTCCGCACCGTGCCATGGCCGGGAGCGGCCGCGACCAGCCACGCATCCCTCGCGCCGCTGGAATCGAGCTCGAACTCGCCGCCGTCCTCCGTACTGACTACCTGCAGCAGGGTCGGATCATCCCCGACGTTCCAAAGGGCGGCGTCGCCGATGAAGCGCTTCGAATGCCACGGTCCGGCCAGCCCAACCGTTCCTCGAATCCCGCCGCCGGCGGTGGATACGAGCCGGCCGCGGATGCCCCGGTAAGGGACCATTTCGAGTACGACCGGCTGGCGTCCCGCGCCCCGAACCTCGCTCAGGTCGCGCCGCGTCTCGCTGTAGCCCGCCGCCCGGCCGACGAGCTGCCTCCGGCCCGGCGACTCGGCGACCTCCAGCGCGAATCGCCCCGCGCCGTCGGACCAGGCCACGGGCCGTGCGCCGTATCCGCTGATCGACACTCTGGCGCCACCTACACCGGCGCCGGTCGGATCCGCAACAGTCCCTTCGAGCCGGAGCAGCGGTTCGAGCGACAGCGCCGCGGGCGGCGACGCCCAGTCGATCTCGAGAGGCGCCAAGCGTTCGGCCAGCACGGTCGTTCTCGCGGCGCCCGGCGGGCCCTCCGCCATCAGCAGGCCGCCGGTCAGGCGCCCCCCATCGAGCGCCAGCGGCGCACCGGCGGACGACCAGTGGACCGCAGACCACCTGGCCGTTTCGTCGGACCTGGACGAAGATCGTCTATAGCTGACCGCCACCGGCGGCGGCGCTCTCCCAATGAGATCGGCCACACCCGCCACGTGTTCGACCGCGTCCAGACCGCCGTCGGCGGTCAGTACATGGTAGACGCCCGCCGGCGCCCGAAAGCTCCCCCGCTGATCCGTCGCGCCGACCGGCCAACCGTCTTCGCCGACCAGAACCGCGGAGGGTTCCGGCACACCGTTTCTTTCCAGCACACCGCTGACGGCCGGCGCCGCCTGCCGTTTCAGCTCCACCGCGTGGTCGGCGCCCGCCTCGCACTCCACGACTTCCGGTTCGTAGCCGGGAGCGCCGATCGTCAGGACCTCGAAGCGGCGCGAGCCGGACCGGGACGACACGATCCGCCCGCCCGCGAACTCGTGCCGAACCCGCCTTCCGGCCTCGACCCGGCGAATGAACGGCCAGGCAGTCCAGGAGCGCGCGTAGCCGAAATCGCGCAGACTCCCGCCACGCACGATCCAGGCGCTCGCCGGAGTCTCCAGCGACACCGTGCAGAACGTTGGCTTCTTCAAGTCGTGCGACGGCAGCAGCGTGTGCGTCTCCGGCCCGATCAGGAGAAACGCCCTCTCGACGGCGCCCGCACTTCGCACCCTGATCCAACGCACACCCGGCTCGGCGACCTGGAGCACGAAGCGGCCGTCCACGACGTCAACCGTCGCTTCGACCGGGAAAAGGCCGTTCAGGTCGTCGTCCAACACAGCGCTGAACAGTTCATGGAGCGACGGCGCCGGCACCAGGGAGACCTGGACCGGGCCAGCGTCGGCCGAATCCCCGATCGAGCCATGCACGTCCACCGAAGCCGAGACTCCGGCTGCGGCCAGCATTGCGGACGCCAGCCCCGCGGCGGCAATCCGATTCAGAACACCTCCGAACACGTTGCACCGCATGATCCCCCCCCTCAGAACCCACAAATCTACTGAACAACCCGTCCAACTCCTGCACACCGCCGATGCTTCCGGATCCGCACGCACACCAGCCGGCGGTGCTACGATCGCGCGCCGGATTTGGAGGACCTCAAGCCATGCAGACACCCGTTCGAGTCGCCGTCACCGGAGCCGCCGGTCAGATCGGCTATTCCCTGATCTTCCGCATCGCCGCCGGCGAGATGCTGGGGCCGAACCAGCCTGTGAGCCTCCAGCTTCTGGAGATTCCGCCGGCGATGGATGCCCTCAGGGGCGTGGTCATGGAGCTTCGCGACTCGGCCTATCCGCTGCTGAACGACATCGTGACAAGTTCCGACGCGGACGAGGCCTTCGACGGCGCGGACATCGCCATGCTGGTAGGCGCCCGGCCGCGCGGACCGGGCATGGAGCGCAAGGATCTCCTGCAGGCGAACGCGGCAATCTTCTCCGTCCAGGGCAAGGCGCTCGACGCCCACGCGAGCCGCGACGTGCGGGTCGTCGTAGTCGGCAACCCGGCGAACACGAACGCCCTGATCGCGGCCAGCAACGCGCCGAGCCTCGACCGGCGGCAGTTCACGGCGATGACCCGGCTCGATCACAACCGGGCGATCAGCCAGCTCGCAGCGCAGACCGGCGTCCACACCACCCAGGTCCGCAGGATGACGATCTGGGGCAACCACTCGGCGACCCAGTATCCGGATCTCAACCACGCCCTCGCCTCTGGCCGGCCGGCGCCGGAACTGGTCGACGAAGCCTGGACCCGCGAGGAGTTCATTCCCACCGTGCAACAGCGCGGCGCGGCGATCATCAAGGCCCGCGGCGCCTCCTCCGCGGCCTCCGCGGCCGCGGCGGCGATCGACCACATCCGCACCTGGGTCCAGGGCACGGCCGACGGCGACTGGGTGAGCATGGCGATTCCGGCCGACGGCAGCTACGGCACGCGCGAAGGCGTGGTCTACTCCTTCCCGGTGACCGTCAGCGCGGGCGACTACCAGATCGTGAAGGGCCTCGAGATCGACGACTTCAGCCGCGGCCGGATGCAGGCGACGCAGGACGAGCTGTTCGAAGAGCGCGCCGGCGTCGAAGAACTCCTGCCGTAAGAGCTCGGCAGGGCGACTCACCGGAGCGGCGCGCACCGCCCCGGCTTCACCAGGTTTCCATGATCCGGCGCTATGCTGACGCCGCGTCCACTTCCAACCGTCCAACACGGAGGACACGATGGATCAGACCCTCCATGACCGACTGAATGCCCATTTGCAGCTTGAGTTCGAGGCCGCCCACCGCTACCTGTCCATGGCGCTCTGGCTCGAGCGCATCGACCTGCCCGGATTCGGCGCCTGGCTGCGCGGCCAGTCCGCCGACGAGCTCAGCCACGCACACCGCATCATCGACCACCTCGCCGACCGCGACCTGCTCGTCCGGATTCCCGAAATTCCGGCCCAGCCGACCGAGTGGGCGTCGCCGGAAGCCGCCGTCGCCGCGATCCTCGAAAGCGAGCAGCGGGTAACCAGGGCGATCGCGGATCTCTACGACCTCTCCGAGAAGGTGCACGACCGCGCCGCCTCGATCATGCTCCAGTGGTTCGTCAACGAGCAGGTCGAGGAGGAGAACGTTGCCCGCACCCTGCTCGGCAGGCTCCGCCTGATCGGCGGCGACGGCGTCGGTATGCTGATGATCGACCAGGAACTCGCCAAGGGCACAGTACCCGGCGCGATGGCGGAAGCCGGCGCGAACGGAGCCGAATGACCTCAGGAGCCGAATGACGTCCACAGACCAGGATCGCGAGACCCCAGGTCCGCAGGCTCCCAGCCGGCGGTACTCCAACTACGTCCTGGGCGTCCTCGTCCTGGTCTACGTCTTCAACTTCATCGACCGCCAGATCCTGTCCATCCTGGCGGAGGACATTCGCAACGATCTGGGCGTCAGCGACGCTCAACTCGGCTTCCTGTACGGCACCGCGTTCGCCGTCTTCTACGCGATCTTCGGGATTCCGATCGGCCGTCTGGCCGACATGTGGACCCGCAAGAGCCTGATCTCGATCGGCCTGGCCGCATGGAGTCTGATGACCGCGCTGTCGGGCACCGCGCGCGGCTTCGTCTCGCTCGCCGCCTACCGGATCGGCGTCGGTATCGGAGAATCGAGCGCCGGGCCGGCGGCGTTCTCCATGCTCGGGGACTACTACCCTCCCCGACTGAGGGCCACGGTCACCGCGATGTACTCGAGCGGCGTCTACATCGGCGCCGGCCTCGGCATCCTGATCGGCGGCCAGATCGTCGACCGGTGGAACAACGCGTACGCCGATGGCGGTGCGCCGTTCGGCCTGGTCGGCTGGCAGGTTGCCTTCTTCGCGGTGGGCCTGCCGGGCCTGCTGATG
>LXNI01000568.1_pt1 | contig 41118 bp, 30 predicted proteins | sample 809091 | NCBI WGS metagenome assembly LXNI01 (sample SAMN04870527, study PRJNA318959) | sponge metagenome | biome: 01000161; feature: marine sponge reef; material: water | host: Sarcotragus foetidus | place: Greece: Milos, Mediterranean Sea | collected 2013-05-29 | depth 5-7 m
AGCTCGGCCTGGTATTTCCAGACTTCCCGGAGCAAATGGTCGCGAGAGAGCGCCTGCTGCGGATGCTGGACGAAGTACAGCAGCAATTGGTACTCCTTCGCAGAGAGCTGCAGCTTCTCGTCTCCGCGAATGACCGCCGCCTGCTTGGAGTCGACCTGCACGTCCCCGAATTCGTACACCTTGGCCTCGCTGGCCCCGCCCTTGATGCGATCGCGCCGCAGCAAAGCCTCGATCCGCGCCACCAGTTCGAGCATCTGGAATGGCTTCACCAGGTAGTCGTCGGCACCGGTGCGCAAGCCCTTGACCCGATCCATCACCTGCCCCTTGGCGGTGAGCATCAGCACGGGCGTGACGATGCCCGCGCCGCGCAGGTCGCGGCAGATGTCGAGGCCGTCCTTCTTGGGCAGCATCAAGTCCAGCAGAACTAGGTCGATTCCGCCCCCGCAGGCGCGATCATAGCCGACCGCACCGTCCTCGGCCACTTCGACGTCGTAGCCCTCGGACTTGAGGCGGTCCTCAATGGTCATGCGGATGCCAATCTCATCCTCGATGATCAAGATGCGTGACATGGACTGTGGTGCTAAGCCTCGACCAGCGCCGGCAGGTGCAACGTGAACACGCTGCCCTCGCCCGGCTCGCTGCGCATCGAGAGCTTGCCCCCCATGCCTGCCGCCAGGTCACGCGCCAGTTTGAGCCCTAGGCCGGAGCCTTGGATGGCCCCTGCCTCCGCGGCTGTTCCGCGATAAAAGGCATCAAAGATGCGCACTTCCTCCTCCGTCGAGATTCCCCTGCCTCGGTCGCAGATCCGGATCTGCACCTCGCGGTTGGCCCCGTTCTCCCCTGTGACCGCCTCAACGCGGATCCAGCGACCTGGATCACCGTACTTGACAGCGTTGCTGATCAGATTGGTCAGTATCTGCTGCAATGCGTTCTCGTCGGCGCGGACTTGAGGCAAATTCGGGGCACTGGAGCGTTCCAGTGCAAATCCTGCCTGCTCAATCATTGGACGCGCCTCATCCACAGCGCGTTGCAGGGCCTGTTCGGGGTCGACACGGGCCAGGGTGAACTGCCGCTTGCCGGACTCCAGCGACGCGAACTGCAAGGTGTCCTCGACCATCTCGCTCAAGCGTCGGCCCTGGCGGTAGATGAGTTGGCCGTAGCGCTTTGCGCCTTCGGCCGAGGTGACGATCCCGTCGGAGAGGTTTTCCCCGACCGAACAGATCACAGACAGCGGCGTGCGCAATTCGTGCGAGACGCCTGCCATGAATTCCATCTGCATCGCAGCCAGCCGACCTGCCCGACGAGCCGAAACCACAACCAAGGCCGTGGCACCGGCCAGCAGCAGCAGCACGCCCATGCCCATGCCCAAGTTGCGTGCCCTTTGCCGTGCAACCACTCCCGCGAGCGAGCCCGAAACATGCGCGGCCGCGAATTCCACATCCAGCTCAGCGCCAGCGCCGACAACCACAATGCGACGGCCGCCAGGTGGTGGGCGCAACCCTCCTTGCTGCCCAGGGCCGCCCGGCTCGCCCGGTCGCTCGTTGCGGCCCGCTTCCAGCGCGAGTCGCCGAACCGCATCCGGCACGCTTGGTGGAGCTGGAGTCGGCCCTTGGGGGGCACGGAACAGCCTCAGACGCCGCCGCATGTCTGCACTGGCAAGCCAATCCGTGCCTATGGACGCATCCGATCGATACAAGAAGCTCTGGCCATCGCTGACGGCGATGGCCGCGTCGTACAGGCGTTCGCCATCCGCACCTGAGAACAGCCGGTCGACCAATTCGGGAAGCACCTTCTCAGCGACATAAGTCCAATCCAGCACGAGGATAATGAACACAGACTGATTCGTCCGTTGCGGCCGTTGCGGCGGGCGTCTGAACCGCTCGCCACTTCCGACTGCCCGCACCATGGCCCCAGCTTCCGGGAACAGCGTCCATGTCGGGGGCCAGCGATCGCGGGCGCGCCCGAGCCGCCCGCCCGGCCGCGTTATGGCATATTTGACCGGCTCAAGCTTCGGCTCCCACATCGCCGCCGTCGGCTGGGACTTTCCTAGCGGCAGTTCCTGCAATATCGCACTGTCATCGCTTTCGACCTGACACACCAAGATCCGGGCCAGAATGCCGACATGAGCGCTAGTTTCTGCCCAAAGCGCGTACCGTTCGGCGTACCTGTTCCAATTCACCCCCGGCCCACGTCGACCGTCAGACTGCATCAGTGAGAGCAGGAACATCAGCTCGCGCTCGATCTCCTGCTCAAACTGGCGTGCGGAGTTCAACAGCGCATTCTGCATCATGGCAGCCTGTGCCTCGCTCAGTTGCCCCGTCCATTTGAACTGCAGCCCGCCCAACACGGTGAGCATCGCCACGCAGAGCACGATGACCAGCGCGAGCCTGTTTTTCCGCAACACCTGCAACGACACGGCTATCCGATTATGCCAAGCGCGGCCAATTTCCGCCAGCAGCATCCGATTCCGGCGCGCAGCGTCCTTGCGCGACATCATTGGAAGACGCCTCACTGTTGACGTGGCATCGGAACTGTTGCCGTGCCGCCCACGCTCCTCTCAACACCTGAATCTTCCCGCGGCCACCGCACACGGCACGGGCACCCGGAACACATCGAACGCCACGGCTTGCAACGGAAACACTGCTCCCGTTTCCGCCCATGGCAGCGGAGAGCGCGCCAACTCGGCTGAATCAGGTGGCCAGCCGTTCGCGCTCGCGGGCGATATCCGATCACGCCTGACGGCACAGCCAACCCTCAGCACTGCCCCACCCGGCCCGCTCAAGCCGCACGGCCAGCGACGGCGAGATGGCGTAATGGCCATGGATCACTCGGGATAGCTAGACCCCTTTCGCGCCCAGCCGAGCCGCAGCTTCCGTGATAGGAGCACCTCGCAGAGCTAGTATGCGCCAAATGGCGAGGTGCGTGGGCCACATGGCTCCACGAGCACCGCTCCATGCGATGACCGGAAGTCAGCGGAGCGCACCCCGAGGACCAGCAAGGGCTACGCATGCAGCAGGAGCGCCCGCTCCAAGCCCGGTGCCTTGCGTGCCAGCGGCGCGTCTGGTCTTCCGCCTAGCGACCCGTGCGCGATACCATCTAGGAAACCCCCGCTAGCCTGACGCGCCGGTACAGCGTCCATGCCACACACCCTGCTTATCGCTCCCGAAGCTTCCCGCGGCCACCGCACACCGCACGGACACCCGGAACGCATCGAGCGCTTCGACACGGTAGTCCGCATGCTCGGCTCCAGCGGGCTAGCGGCGCGCATGGATTCCTTGGACTCCGGCGAGGCCGATTTCGACACGCTGCGCTTGTGCCATGAAGCGGGCTACATCAAGCTCGTGGAGCGAGAGATTGGCGCGGGAAACCGCATCCTGTCTACCGGCGACACGCATGTCGGACTCGATTCCCTCACAGCGGCCCGCATGGCCGCCGGCGCGGTCTGCACTGCGGTGGACTCGGTGGTGAAGGGGCCAATCAAGCAGGCCTTCTGCGTGCTACGCCCGCCCGGCCACCATGCGCGTCCGAATCAAGGCATGGGCTTTTGCGTCTTCAACAATGTCGCAATCGGGGCGCGCCACGCGATCGAGCGCCACGGCTTGCGACGCGTCCTGATCGCGGATTGGGACGTCCATCATGGCAATGGCACGCAGGATATCTTCTACGAGGATCCTTCCGTGCTGTTCTTCAGCACGCACCAATCGCCGTGGTATCCCGGCACGGGCATGCGCGGTGAAACGGGGGAGGGAGCGGGCGCCGGCACGACCATCAATTGTCCGTTCCCAGCCCACACCGGGCGCGACGCGATCTTGGAAGCCTTCCGGGACAGGCTGCTGCCCGCGGCCGAGGCGTTCGGTCCGGAACTGGTAATGATCTCGGCAGGGTTCGATTCACGGCTGGGAGATCCGCTCGGGCAGTTCCGGCTCCGCGACGGCGATTTTGCGGAGATGACAAGCCTGTTGCAGGAAGTGGCAGACAAGCACGCCCAAGGGCGATTGGTATCCGCCTTGGAGGGCGGCTACAGCCTAGAGGGTCTCGCCGCTGCCGCGGGAAGCCATGTCGCCGCCCTGCTGGGGTAGGTCCGCTACGGTTCAGCCCACCGAGACAGACTCGATCTTCGAGGTCACCACAGTGGCGTGGTCGGGATGCTGGAATTCCATATGCATGCCCAGGCCCAGATAATCGGGCTTTAGCATCGCCCCGCCCCAAGTCGAGCCCCGCACCAAGACTGCCACCGGCCGGGGGCAGAAGCGCGGATGGCCCGAAATCCAAGTCCTGCCCTCCCGGATCTCGATCCGGTAGATCCGGTTCGCCGTCTTGACCAAGACCCGCTCGCCCTCCGCCAATGCCCGCAAGCGGATACCCCCTTCGACTTCCGAGCGGATGATCCGGCCCCTGATTTCCGGTGCGATGCTGGGATGCGTGGCGTAGATCCCGGTCCGATCCGGGTTGTTGGTTGTGGTCCGCATCCGCGAGTCTCGCTACTTGGATCCGCCGAGCCTGCGATAGTATTCCGCGACGGCTTCACGGTACGACTCCGGGACCGGCTCGGAAACGATGGCGCGCACCTCTTCCTTGTCGTCGAGTTCGACTTGGCGCCGCAACTTGACTTCGATCTGCTCCAGCAAGGCGAGCATTTTTCGATATTCCTGCTCGAGCAGTTCCGGGTTCCCCAGAAAACGGCCATCGCCGAGTTCGCGGGCGAAATTTCTCAATTCCGCGATTTCGCTCGGGTCGAACTCGCGCGTCGTCCGGAGTTGCTGCGCGAGCCTGGGAATGTCGGCGATACCGGCTTCGAGCGCACGCTCCATGCGGTCGCGCACCGCCGGTTCAAGCGTCCGCTCGCCGAAGTTCCCGCGCTGCCGGCCATCGCCGAGGGATTCGCTGCCACCCCAGCCGCCGCGCCACTCCCCATTCGACCCGCCCGGACCTCGCAGGTTGCCGGGACGGCTTGGATCGCCGCTACCGCCCGCGCCCTGTGCGGACTGCTGGCCGGCCCGGTTCCCGCCGGGCTGCTGCCCCGGCTCTTGGCCGGAGCGGTTTCCCTCGCGTTCTTGGCCGGGAGCCAGCGCCTGTTCCAAATCGCGACGCATCTGCTCCACGCCCGAGAGCAGCCTCTCCAAGCCGCGCTCCTCGCCGCCGCCCTGCTGCTGGGCCAGTTCGCCGGCCTCCCGCAAGTTGTCGCGCAGTTGGCGGATGGCACGCGAAATCGCTTCCTCGTTGCTGGCCGCATACGGTGCCAGCCCGCGCCGGATCAGGTCCTCGGCATACTGGATGGCGGGCAGGGCTTCAGACTGCTGCAATTCGATCAAGGCATTCATCAACGCCTTGGACGCCTCGTCGTTGCGCTGGCGAAGCATGCGCGACTGCGTCTGAATCCCCTTTTCGATCTCCGCCAGGCGATCGCGAATATCTCGCTTGCGGTCAGCCAAGTCGATCTCTTCTTCGCGGGTCATGCCCGTGGGTAACGGGCCGTTCTGCCGTCCGCCCTGGGCCTTGAGTGCCTCCAGGGCAACCTTTAGCGAATCATCCAACTCGCTGGCCGCCCGCTCCTGTTCCTCGGCGAGCCGAGCCGCTTCCTCTGCCATCTCGCTGACGGCGGACTGACTTTGCTGCTGGCGCTGCTGCTGCAGCGCATCCACGGCCTGCTGCAACTCGCGCTGGGCCCGTGCCGACGACGCGCGCTGGTCGCCACCCTGGCCCCCGCGCTCCATCTCGCGCGCCGCCCGTTCCAACTGGCGGACCGCTTGGTCCAACTGCTGGCGCATGCCAGACTGGCCGCTCGCAGATCCCTGCGCTTGGGAACTCTGTCCGCCCTGGGCCCGGCTCTGCTGGCCGCTCTGGCTTTGCTGGCGGCGCTGGAGTTGCTCCAGTTCGCGCTTGAGATCCTCGGCTTCGCGCCGCAGCATCTCCTGCTGCCAGCGCTGCTCGAAACTTGCCCGCGAGCGATCCTGGGCTTGCTCGGCCAAGCGCTCCTGGCGCCGCGCAAGCTCCTCGAGCTTCTTCATCGCCTCGTCGATTTCTTGCTCGATCTGCTGCCCCGATGCCCCGCTGCCGGTTTCGTACTGGTTCTTCTCAAGATCCATCTCCAGCTCGAACATTTCGGCCAAGTCACGCGAGGCCCCGCCACCGCCGCCACCGCCGCGTCCCATGGACACTTGGATATCGGTGAACAGGTTTTCCGCTCGCAACAGGAATTGCAGCGCTTGCTGCTCCGGGCCGACCGCGTCGTCGAGCCGGAACCCCTGCAACGCCTCGGCCGCAGGCTCCATGAATCCCGCGGCCTGCTCCATCAGCTCGGCGAACTGCGCGAACTTGGGATCTGTCCTCGTCAATTGCCGCGCTCGCGTGCGCTGCACCAAGGTCTGTGCCTGCTGCATCAGAGTGCCTTGCAACTCCGAGAGCATTTCCGCGCTCTCGCGCAACTTGGGCTCCTCCCGGCCGTCGTCGGAGTCGCGCTCCTTGATCAAGTTCCAAGTCGCAAGGATGATCTCCTTCTGGCGTCGCGAGATCTCGTCCTGCTGCTGACCCTGCTGGCCTTGGCCTCCCGCCTGCTGCGACTGCGAGAAGCGTCGCTCGAACGGCTGGACATTGATGAAGTACATGTCGCTGCGAACTTCCTTCTTGGCGTCCTTCGCGATGATGTAGTAGCTGATCAAGTCCCCGGGGACCAGACGCACTTCCGGGGCCGGCGGGGCCAGCGAAGCCTCGCCATCAGCAGCAGCCGGGATCCCGGTCCTCGTGCCCGCTCCCAAATCTTCCAAGAAAAAGGTGTGCCTGCCGGTCGCCTCCTGCGCTCCGCTCCGGGTGGGAAGCCGCACGCTCTGTTGGTCCACGCCATTGACCGCGTAGTGCAGTTGCAAGCCGCGCAACCCGAAGTCATCGGTCGCTTCGATTCGCACCGCGACCTCCTCGATGCTGGTTGCCCGCCAGTCGCGACCGGGTTCGAGGATCTTGACCTCCGGCTTCTCGTCGGGCACGGCCGTGATGAAGAAGTCTTCGGTCAGTCGCACCCGCTCTCCGCGATGCATGGCGGCCACGTGGTATGAGGAGTCTTCACCCACTTCGATCTCTGCGCGGTTGTCGCGCAGCTTCACTTCCTGCTCGCCGACCACTAGCAAGCCGTCGGCAAGTTCCTTGTCCGTCGTAAGAATGACGGCGACCTTGGTACCGGCAACCGCCATGATGTCGCCGCCCGGATCCTGCACGCTAGGCTTGAGCCCGCTCCAAGCCGGGTACTCGAACTCTAGCCGGATGTTCTCCACCGTGGGCATGGCGATCACGTCAACCCTGAATTCGCGGCTGCGCAGCCTCCCGGCCTCGACGTAGTAGCGCAACGGCTCGCGCACCATGGAAAAGGAGAACTCGTAGCCCGTACCTTCCAGCTGCGGTCCCATTGGCGCTCGCTCCCAGTCCACGCTGCTCTCGAACTTCGCGTACAGTTCGACCAGCGGCGGCTCGAAGCCGAAAGGCACGGCGGTGACGTCCAGCCTGCCCCCTTGGCGGATCGAGGCGTCCCCCGGTTCGACCGTCAGCTCGTAGAGCGGCTCCTCGTGCGAGAGGAACCATCCGGTCCAGAGCCGGGACGTGCCGTAGCTCCAATATCCGGGACCGGCCGTGCCCAGCCAAACCAGCGCGAGGGCGGCCACCAAGCCGGTCGCAGCGAACACGCCGACCAGCGCCCGGCTCACCACGGCATCCAGGGGTACGACCGCCGATGCCTGCGACGTCTCGCGGGCGAGCAACGCAAGCAACGGGCTAGGCGCCCTGCCGCTGGCATCGGCACGGTCGCGCTCATCCGCCCACGTGCGCAGGCGCCCGCCGAACTCGGCCGAGCGCCGCTCGGCCTCGTCGGCGGCGCGCGCGAAAGCGCGCCCCTTGGCCAAGCGCCGCAAGGGCAGTACCAACAGCAGTACGATCACCGCGCCCAGCGCCACTAGCAAGAGCGTGCGCGACCCTACGAGGCTGGCGTTGGAAAAGGCCGCTTGGTTCGCCAAGAAGACGCACAGGGCCGTGACGCAAAGCGCGGTCAGCCCCAAAGCGCCCATGCCCTTGGCTGCTGCGGCGGCGCGCAGCCGCACCACAATCGATCCCAAGTAGGCCTCCAAGCTTCCACTGGGCTTGGCTTGGTGATCGAGAAACATTGATCAATCCCCTCTGAGCGTGTCGAGGTGTCGATCCGCTATGAGAGATTCTAGCAGCACCGCCAGCAAGAGTAGCGCCAGCACAAACCTCCAGACTCGCCACGGCGGCACATTGGGCGGCGGCATGCCCGCCACTGCCGCCTGCGCCACCTCGGCACCGCCGGTCGATTGCCACAATTCCAGCGTGTCCTGCTCCACACGGCGCAGGTTCGATTCCCGCGGATCGGGGTTGACGGCCAGCAGCTCGGACCGGTCCGAGGAGCGGATTTCGTAGTAGCCGATGGATTCCAGAGGCACGGCTTCGCGGCTCACCGAGTCGGACAGGTTCAAGACTCGCTCGCCAGCCGGATCGAGGACTTGGACGGTGGCGCCGCTGCCGCGCCGCCTACCCAGTTCCAACACCTCGCCCAACAGGGCCTCGCCTCGGGCCGTCTCGGAACCCGTCAAGTAGCGCACTGTTTCGGCTACGAACGGCACGTAGACCGATGTCACCGGCAGGTCGTTCCAGACATTGTCAAGCGACGAGGCAAACACCAAGACCCGCCCGTTGCCGATTTCGTGTTCGATTAGCAGGGGATCGCCGTTACCCAGCCGCATCGGGACAGTGTCGCCCTCGAGCGGCTGCACTCTTGCGAAGAGGAAGAATTTCACCGGGCGCAGGCCTTCGGCCGCGTTCGCCACCGAATGTGACGCATCCGAGGGACCAGCCACCTGGAAGGGATCCCCCCCCCTTTCCGAAGACAGGGGCTGCTCCAAGCTGTGCCCGCTAATCGCGGCGCGGCGGGCCAGTGCCGAATTCGGGCCGAGTGCGACCAACAGTGCACCGCCCGCTTCGATCCAAGCCCGCAAGCGCGACTCGAACCCACTGTCCAAGCGGGGCACGTCGGACAGCACGACCATGGCGTAGCGCCCCGGATCAAGCCGGCTCGCATCGCCGGGCGAGGCGCTCTCGAGCGTGTAGCGGGAGGCGACGCTCGACTCGAGTGCGGCCTCGTAATAGAGTAAATCGCGGCGGCGCCTGTCTTGCGAGATGAACAGCAGGGGTTCTGGCTCGGTGTTGTCCAGCGCGATCCGTCGGATATCATCTTCCGGCAGCTCGTCGGGCGGCTCGAGCCTCAGCTCGGCCCGGCTGAATCCCCTTGGCGCGTCAGGGATTTCAAATACGAACGACTCCCGTCCGTTCGCAGCGACATCTTGCCTTTGGCTGGCAACCAAGCGATCGTCGATCCACAGGGAAACGGTCTTGGCAGCCTCGCTCTCGGCATAGCTGACAACCGTGACCTCAAGCTTGGGCGTCTCCTCTCCGTAAACGCGGGTCGACCCCTTGACGCTGTCGATGGCCCAGTTGGCGAAATCCTCCGCGGCCACGTCGTGCAGCTCTAGTTCGGCCGACTCGGGCAGGACCAGATCTTGGAAGCGCGAGGGCATTGCGGAATTCTGCAGGTCCGAGATCAGATGCACCACAGACGGCACGGGTTCCTCACCCGCCAGATTGCGGACTGCCTCGATCACGTCTCCGAAACTGTTGCGCGAATTCGTCGGTTCCAAACCTGCCAAGGCTCGTTGCAGCGCGGATTCGTCGGCCGTTGGCTCGGTCAACACACGCACAGATGGTCCGGTGGTCAGGATCTGGGCCTGGTCGCCTTGGCCGAGCGAGTCCACGATATCTTGGGCCTCGCCCATCGCGCGCTCCCAGCGTTCGCCGTAGCGCATGCTGAGGGAAGTGTCGAGCACGATGAAGTGCAGCTTCGGGATGCTGCCCGCGATGACAGCCGGAGGCCGCTCCCAGACGGGCTTGGCGAACGCCAGCGCAAGCAGCAGTAGCAAGGCGAGCCGGCACGCAAGCAGCAGCAAGTAGCGCAAGCGGCGCTCCCGGATCGTGGTCTCGGTTCGCTTCTCGAAGAACATCAGCGAACTGAAGGGCAGCCGGACCGGGTTCCGGCGGCGCATCAGATGCAGCCACAGCGGCAGGCCAACGGCCAGCGTCCCGGCCAAGAACCACGGGGCGAGCAGTCCCATCGCGCTAGCGCCTCCGCAACCGGAACAGCAGGTACTCGCGCAAGGCCAAGTCCAGCGGCTGGGAGGTGTTCAGCAGAACGTAGTCCGCACCTTCGCCCAGAATGCGTTCGCGCAGGGCGTCGACATGCCCCTGCACAAGACCGGGATAGACGCGTCTGGCGTAGTCGGACGAGACCTCCATCTCCTCGCCGGTCTCCATGTCCTCGATCAAAGCGGCCGAGTCGATGCCGGGCTTGAGCTCCTCCGGATCGAGGATATGGAAGAACACAATATCCTTGCCTTGATAGGCAACGGCACGGATGGAGTCGAAGATCGTCTCCGGATCGGCGAAGAAATCCGAGATCATGGCCACCAATCCCCGGCGGCGCATCAACCTGGTCAGGGCCTGCAGGGGCACCTCTAGGTTAGTCCCCGTGGCGGCGTGGGCATGTTCGAGCACGTGGAGAATGCTCTGCAGGTGGCGCGGGCGGTATTGCGCCCGCCGCACCTCGCGGACCTGCTCATCGAACAGGACTAAGCCCACGGCATCATGCTGGCGGGTGCAAAGGTACGCCAGCGCCGCCGCCAAGAAGCGAGCATAGTCCAGCTTGGTGGGACCGCCCGAGGAATAGCCCATCGACGCGCTGCAATCCAGCAGCATCATCAAGTGCGTGTTGGTCTCGCCCAAGAAGCGCTTGACGTAGACCCGATCGGTCCGCGAGAGCACGTTCCAGTCGATATAGCGGGGATCGTCGCCCTCGTTGTACGAGCGGTACTCGGCGAACTCTTGGCTGAAACCAAATTGCGGTGAGCGGTGCCCGCCGTGCAGAAAGCCGTCGACCACCGTCTTGGCGACCAGTTCAATGTTCGACAGGCGCTGCAGGATCGCCGGCTCTAGGAGTTGCTGGTCGGCCATCGCTTCAATCTCTCCGATGGCAGCCCCGCCCAAGACCCGACCGCGACCGCATGCTCAGCTCATGTGCCCTCAGGGGCGGGCTTGGCCTCGATCATCGACCGCAGCACGTCATCGACGGTGGTCTTGTCGGATTCGGCATAGAAGTTCGTCAGAACCCTGTGGCGCAGGACCGGGTACGCTAGCGAGCGCAAGTCATCCGGAGTGACGTGATAGCGGCCGTCAAGCAATGCCCGCGCCTTGGACGCCAACACCAAGAACTGCGTCGCTCGCACGCTCGCGCCATAGTTGACGTACTTCTTGACGATGTCCGGCGCCTCGGGATCTGTCGGCCGGGTCGCGCGTACCAGCGACACCGCGTAGTGCGCCACGGGATCGGAAACCGGCACCTGGCGCACCAACCACTGGAACTGCAGGATCTCGTCGGCGGTCGTGACTGGATCCACCTTGGGAAGCGGTGTTCCGGCAGTGTTGCGCTCAACCACTTCGACTTCCTGCTCCGGCGAGAGATAGTCCAGCAAGACGTTGAACAGGAAGCGGTCGAGCTGGGCTTCGGGCAGCGGGTAGGTGCCCTCGAGTTCGATGGGGTTCTGGGTGGCGAGCACGAAGAACGGGGGCCGCAACTCGTAGCTGTTGCCGCGCACCGTCACCGAGTGCTCCTGCATGGCCTCGAGTAACGCGGCTTGGGTCTTCGGCGGGGTGCGGTTAACCTCGTCGGCCAGCAGCACGTTCGTGAACAAGGGCCCTTGGACAAAAGTCCAACTCCGCCGCCCGGTGGCCGAGTCCTCCTCCAAGATGTCAGTGCCGGTGATGTCGGTCGGCATCAGGTCGGGCGTGAACTGGATGCGCTTGAAGGTCAGGCCCAGCGCCGCGGCAAGCGTGCTGACCAAGAGCGTCTTGGCCGTCCCGGGCATGCCGGTGATGAGGCAGTGGCCGCCCACCAGCAAAGTGACGAGCAGGTTGTCGACGACCTCGTCCTGGCCCACGATGATGCGGCGCACTTGCTCGCGAATGCGCTCCATGGAAGCGTGGAACGAAGCGACCAGTTCCTCCGTTTCGGCTGAGCTCTGGGCGACCTGTAAGGTGGTTTCCATCTGTGTTCCTATCGCTTGACCTGCAACAGCAGCTGCAGTGCGGGACCGAAGGTGGGCGCGCGCTCCAAGGCTTGGAGCACGTGCAGGCGTGCGCTGGCAAGATCGCCTATCTTAACGTAGGCTCGGGCTAGGTTGTATTCGGCAGTCGCCCGGTCCAAGGGATCCAGTGCCAGCACCGCTTCGAAGTCGCGGCGGGCGAGGTCTGTCTTGCCCGCTGCCAAGTGCAGCTCGCCGAGCCGCGCGTGGAGCTCCTCGTCCTGCGGCCAGTTGTAGATCAGGCCCTCGTAGGTGTAAACCGCTTCCGCGGCCCGCCCGGCCTCTTCGAGCCAGCCGGCCAGCTTCTTGAGCGTTTCGGGCTGGCGGCCGCCGCGCCGCTCGTACTCCTGGAGTTCGGCCACGGCCGCCTCGCGATTTCCAGCCTTGTCGTGGGCGTTGGCCAGCAGCATGTACGCGCTGCCGCTGCCAACGTGCTGCGGATAGGCAGCCTTGGCAGCCTCGGCGGGCTCGATCACCTCGGCCCACTCGCCGTCTCGAGCCCGTTCCAAGGCGGTCTTGAGATTGCTGCGCCAACGCGGCAGACCGTCCAGAGCGGGGCCCAATGCGTCGCGCATGTAGTCATCGAATTGCTCGTCGAAGTCCTCCGGGGAAGTGCCCAGGACTGCTGCGATGTTCGCATCGGTCGGCACTTTGGCGCCGAACCCGCGCAGCAGTTCCACCAGCTTGCCCTCGCCCCAGCGTTCGGCGATGTACTTGCAAACGAAGCCCGCCTGCATATAGGAAATGGCCACCTGGCCGGCATGCTTGGGCCGGATGAAGCCCCGGTCCAGTTCGGCGATCGGCAGCAGTTCGCTCTTGCGCACGGCCTCGATGTACTCCGGGCCGACGGACTCCCCCCACCGCACGTCAGCCATCCACTCCTCGTACATCGAGATCCCTTCCGAGTACCAGCGGGGGACCAAATGATCGGTCGATTCCAAGGTGAACACGTGCGCCAGCTCGTGCCACAGGGTCGTGCCCCAGTGAAACCCGCCGGGCTCGCGCCCAGAGGGGCTGTCCATGGCGACGACGTACCCGAACGTAACCCCGAGCAGCCCGATCCCGGGCATGGCCATGGTACGCACGGCGAAATCGTCGTGGTTGGGGTAAAACTCCACCCTCACCGGGCTCTTGAGTTCGAAGTCGTACTTGCGCGTGAACTCAGCAACGGCCCGGTTGGTCAGCTCGCGAACATATGGCAGCAACAGGTCGGATTCGTCCTTGTCGAGGCGGAAAACAGCTCGCACGACTCCGTCAGCGCCCGGATCTGCGTCCTCGAACGTGTCGAATTGGTCGTAGGTGTCCAAGAGGCGCAACGTGTTGACGGTCTTGGCGCTGTAGGGGTCGCCCCCGTAGGCGATTTCCAAGTGGCGCCGCCCCTCGTCGTCAAACCCCTCTCGCATGAGGTTCACGCCCAGTTCCGCATGGGCGCGCCACAGGCTGGGCGCCACTTCGATGGCCTTGCGCAGACGCTCGGTGGCCTCGCGGTAGCGGCGCGTGATCACATAGAAGTGAGCCTGTTCGGCATAGATCTCGCCATAGCGCGGATTGTACGCCAGCGCTTTGTCCACCCACTGGTTGTCGCGCTCGCCCTCCAACATTTCCAGCGATGCGAGCAACGCGTACGCTCCCAGCGGGGCCAGGTCCAGCTCCAACGCCTGATCCAGCCCTGTCTCCAGCGACTTTCGAGCAGCTGCTAGGTCACCCTCTTCCAAGGCCATGCGTCCTAGCAGCAAGTGGCCCTCGGCTTGCTCCGGTCGTTGCTTGAGTGCCTCTTGTGCCAGCTCGACCGCTTTGCCCTCAAACCGCGACGCCAGCACGGTGGCCATTCCCAATTGCGCGGGAACGTGATCCTCGTCCAGCTCGAGCGCCTCTTGGAAAAGCGCTCCTGCCTCCGCCTGCTGGTGCGACTGAATGTACAAGTGCCCCCAGCGCACGCGCAAGTCGGGATCTTCCGACTCGAGCTTGACCGCCTCGCGGAAGCACTCGTTGGCTGCCTTGAGATCGCCCAGCATCCAATAGGCTTCCGCCTGTGCCGCCAGATCGTCCAGCCGCAGCAGGCCGCGATAGCAAGTGGCCGCGTCAATCGCATTGCCGCGGTCGTGCAATTCGTCGCAAGGCGCGAGCGCTTCGTGGCGCGCTCCGCGCTCGTCGCCGCGCTGGCCCGGCGCGGGCGATGCCGCCGCTAGCGCCACGCCAGCTGCAACGCAGCACCAACCGTGCAGCGTCACGGGCGTTCCTCGGCGGAGCCAGCTTCCTCCCCGGCGATCTGTTGCTGGACTGCCGCCATCTCCAGTAGCAGCGCTTCCAGTTCCTTGAGGAATTCAGCCTGCGACAGCTCGTCCTTGCGCGCAGTGAGATCGGCGATCCTGCGCTCCAAGCCCTCGCGACGATCCAGCAGTCCGCGTTTAGAGGGATCCTCCGCCAGAGCGGCAGCCTTCCCCAGCCGAGCCAGCAAGAAGCCGTCCGCCCGCTCGCCTTGCAACTGCGGGTGCTCGGTGGCGAGCCGCTGGTGATCCGCGTAGTGCGCCTTGACCTTGCTCTCGGCATAGCGGAATGCCTCGAGCGCCGAGATGCTGTCGTTCTTGTTCGTGTCCGCCTCAGATGCGGCGAAGGCATCTGCGAAGTACTCCCCGAACACCGTCGCGTTCTTTTCGCGGCCGTTCTTGGTCGCCGTGATGACGACCCGCTGCGGGGCCTTGAGCGTCTCCAGGGCGCCACCGCTTGAACTGGTGGTGCTGACCACAAGCTGCCTAGCGGCCGGCACGGCATCCAGCCAGAGCTTCAACTGCGCCCCGCTAATGTCCGGCCCTGGGATGTTGAACTTGTAGCCGCCGCCGTCGTGGGAACCGTGGCCGACCAAGAAAACCGCCAGCGCATCCCCTGGATTCACATCCTCCGCCAACGCGCCGAATGCGGACTCGATCCTTCCGGCAGTCGCGTCCGTGCCAGCCAACACGGTGACGAGAGCCTCATCGCCGGAGGTGCGCCGCACCGCGGCCAGCATTTCTTCGACTTGGTCGCGAAAGCTCTCGGCATAGCGCCGCTCGCCACCCAAGCCCTCCACGAGGAGGAAATGCGTCGCCGCCGGCGCGCTGCGAGACAAGCTGGCCATGCCGACCAGCAGTGCCAGGCCGCAAGCCCCCAGAGGAGCAAGTCTGTTCGAAGGCCCGATCATATTACGCCCCAGCGCTTGCGCAGCAGCCACTCCGCCGCCCTCAGCAGGAACAGCAACAAGAACAGTGCGGGCATGTCCCACAAGTCCAACACCTCGCGAGTCGTGATGCCCGCTTCCGAGAAACCGATCTCGGAAGGCAGGCCATCCAACTCGTCCAGTTCCCAGTAGCTCCCACCCGTTTGGTCGGCCAAGCGGGCCAGCAGGCTAGTGTTGCGCTCGGGATGGAAGTACTCGGCCACGCCGCCTTCCCGCCGGAAGTGCAGCGTGTCCGCGCCCAGCCGCTCGTCCCCGAGGTGCGCGACTGTTTCCACTAGGTACACACCCAGGTTCGCGGCATCAACTTCGGCTTCGTACACTCCCTGCTCACTGGAGGATGGACGCAGCGCGAGCGTCCTCGAAGGCCCCTCCTCGGGAATGACGGTCGCGCTCACGCGGGCGTTGTTCGCAGGCTCGTAGCGCTTGTCCCGCACCTCCGCGCGCAGTTGTACGCGAGTTTCGTCGGCGTAGTTGGAACGGTCAGTGGTGAGCCTGACCGGCCCGGCCGAATCGACCACCAGAGCCCGCAACATCTGCCTCCAAAAAATGTCGTGGCGGTCGTCGTCGCTGGGCAGCCACATGCGCCAGCGCCAAGTTCCGCCGCTGGCGAAGATCATTGAGCGTCCCCGGCCATAGTTCTGGCGGACCAGCAGGGGCAGAGTCTCGGCACCGTACTGCACCGACATCAATCTGAGCGCCGCCGGCTTGAGTGCGCCGATCCGCTGGAAATCTGCCAACTGTGGCATTTCCGCCCACAGTCGAGCGTTCTCCTCGGAGTCTGGCGATAAGCGGCTGACCAACGAATCCCGGCCCTGCGGCGCGATCTCGACCGTCACCTTCTCCCGCATGAATGAGGTATCGCCCGGCTCAAGCACAGCTGGCAGAGCGTCGACGATTTCAGAATTCTGCCACCCTCCGGCACCGAGGCCGTTGGGCCCGGCCAGCATTAGCAGCGTCCCCCCGCGCCGGCTGACGAATTCCCGGATTGCCACCTGCTGCTTGGGAGTGAAGAATGCCGCTTCGAAGCTGCCGATGACTAGCGCGTCGTAGGCAAAGAGCTCCTCTTCGTCCCCCGGAAAGCCGTCCTCGTTTTCTTCCGGCGTGTCGACGCCCTGGCGATAGAACTTGTTGGTCGAGGTGCGCAGTATGGTCACCAGTTGGACGCTGGCATCCTTTTGCACGGCTCGGCGCATGAACTTGTACTGCCAGCGCGGCTCGCCTTCGGCATACAGAATGCGGCGGCGGCGGCGCGGCACGTCGAGCACGTGCCGGCGCTGGTTGTTGCCCGCGATCTCTTCTCCGGGAACGGGTTCGACTGTAAACGTGAGATCCCGCACGCCGGCTTCGCCCGCCCCGAAATCGATCCATTCGCGGCGCACAGGCTCCCCGGGCCTCAGCGTGACAGGCTGGCTCGCCAACACGCTGGAACCATCACGGACGGTGATGCGAGTGGTGCGCTCGGCCTGGCCATCGTGCCGCAATGTAAGCTGCGCGCTAACCCTGGACCTAGGCAGAGCCTCAGATGCGACCGCCACGTCGGAGAGCTCGACGTCACCCTCGATGCGCTCGCGGCCCACTCCGACCGTGTGCACGGGTACGTTGTACTTTCGGATCTCGGCGGCCATCTCGCGGCTGAACCGGCCGCTATTATCCGCACCATCGCTGACGACAAGTAGCGCCCCCAGAGGCACGGCCGTCGATTCCCGCAGAACGCTGAGGACCGATTCGCCGACACCGCTGCTGGCACCGGGCGGGGGGAAAGCTTCCGGCAGCAACGAGCGAATCCGTTCGGGCCGGGTCGAGAACCCGTACAGGCGCACGCGGAACTTCTCGTCCAAGGCAGGCATGACGCGCTGTTGCAGGGCCTCGGCCGCTCGGGCCAGCCGCGAGAGTCCGTCTTCGACCAGCGTCATGCTGCTCGAGGTGTCCACCAGCACGGCCACGGCGTTCTGACGGCTCTTCAGCGACTGGATCGCGAGGGCTGGCTGCCACAACAGCACCAGCGCCAAGGCCACGGTCGCGACCTGCAGTGCCCACACGGCCCACAGGGCCGCGCCAGTCAGCCGGCTAGGAGCGCGGCGAGCATACCCCAGCAGGGCTACGGCTGCAACCGCGACAAGCGCGACCAGCAACCACGTCGACCAGCCGGTGGCGAACAGGAATTCGCCCTTGCGATAGGCCGCCAGCGGGTATTTGAACAAGAATTCGAACACCGGCTGCCACTCTAGTGCGTCATGGCGTAGATGACGTAGTTGACGGCGAACCGATAGGCTAGCGCGGTCATGTTCTCGGGATACTCAGGCAGGTCGGCATGCTCCCAAGCGTCACCCATGTCCATGTTGAAGTTGATCGCCACCATCAGTCGCCCGTCATCGTCATAGACGCCCCGCCAATGCGGAGTGTAACCCCCCTTCTCGTAGGGAGTGCCCGACCACAGGTACTGGATGCCAGGAATCTGCGTCCGCTGGTCAAGGTCGTACAACGTGTGCAGGAGAGGGTCGTTGTCGGGAATCTCGACAATCGGTCGCTCGGGAAACACACGCTGCATGCTCGCGGCGAAGCCGGCCCACTCGGCTGCTCCGTGGAAATCGTCGACGACCAAGAAGCCACCGCGCAGCAAGTACTCCCGCAGGCGCTCGGCCTCGCGATCGTCCAAGTGCCAGCGGCCGACCTCAACGGCGTAAACCCACGGATAGTCGAAGAGTTCGTCGTCCAAGGGATCGAAGAACTTCCCGCCATAGGCGGTATCGATCATCGTCAGCCGGCTGATGCCGTTGGTGAGGTGGTACTCCGCAGCCGGCCAGTCCGTGCGCCAGCCGCCGCCGCGGCGGCGGCGATACCCGTCGTCCGATCCGTAGGCGTAGCGCACGAACTGGAATTCGGCCCGAGGGTCGGGGTCGAAGTCATACGCTCGCGGGTCGCCGTCGTAACCGCGGCCCCAGAACTGCAGGGCCCACAAGCAAGGCGCTGCCGCCGCCAGCGATAGAGCGAGCAACAGCGCCAAGCGACGGTACCCCATCGAGAACATGTGCGACCCCACCGCGGGTGTTCATGAGAGTACCACAGCGCCGCCGCGCTTGCTGCCAGCGCCATCGCCCTGCGGCGGCTCCCGACGACGCGCCGACAGCCGCACTGTGCAAGCGGGTTTCAGCCGCTATTTCAGCGGCGTCTGGCAGGCCACGGAGTATACGCACCTGCCACTATCGGCTTAGACCGGCAGCAGATAGCGCAGCGTTGCGGCCTGCTCGGGCCGGCGCAGGTCGGACAGCGCCTTGAGCTCAAGCTGTCGGATGCGCTCCCGCGTGAGGCCGAACCTCTCGCCAATCTCCTGCAGCGTGTGCTGGCACTCGTGGCCGATTCCGAACCGCAGCTGCAGCACCGCGCGCTCCATCTCCGGGAGCGACTCGAGAATACCCGCAGTCTCGCCCACGAGGTCGCCGTCGACCAGCTCCTGCATCGGCGAAGCGGCGTACTTGTCCTCCAGCATTTCTGCCAGAGTCGAGTCCCCGTCCGGACCGACGCGGGTCTCCAGCGAGACTGGTGTGAGCCCGATCAGGCGCAGCATCTCCACCCTGTCGAGGTCGACGTCGAGATATTCGGCAACCTCTTCGTTCGAAGGCATCCGCCCGTTCTCGCGCTCAAGCAGCCGCACCGCCCGGTTGAACTTGTTGAGCTGCTCGTTCATGTGCACGGGCACGCGCACCGTGCGCGACTGGTCCGACAGCGCCCGCATGACAGCCTGGCGAATCCACCAAGTGGCGTACGTGGAAAACTTGAATCCCCGCCGGTAGTCGAACTTCTCGACTGCCCGGGCCAAGCCGATGTTGCCCTCCTGGATCAGGTCCAGCAGGTGCAGGCCCCGGTTTACGAACTTCTTGGCCACCGACACTACCAGCCGCAGGTTCGCCTCGATCAGCGCGTTCTTGGCTCCCTCCGCTTGGCCGCGGGCCCGCTGCAACCGGGACAGCTGGCGCTGCCCCTCCGCGACCCCTACCGGCAGCCACGGCAAGCCGACCGTCTGGCGGCCATCGAGCCGTTCGATCTCCCGTGTAAAGCGAGTCGCGTAAGATCGCCACACGTCCGGATCTAGCGGCAGCCTGCGAATCGAGCACGAGACGGCGACCAGCTCGCGGTGATACGCCCACCGCAGAGCCCGGTTCTCAGCGATGTTCAGGGCTCCAGCCTCGTCCCAAGCGGCCTTGCTATCGGCCAGGTTTTGCAGCATGCGCATGATCCGGCCCAAGCGTTGCTTCAGGCCGCGCACACCGGTCTCGACGGTATCGGCGTCTGCACCGCCGGCACCGACGAGCAACTGCCTGCCCAACTGGGGATTCTTTCGCAGGCGCTGTTGCAACTCGCCCATTTCGCTCCACAGCCACGAACTCTGCGACAGCACCGCGCGCATACGCGCCTCGGCGCGCTCGAGCTGCTTGGCGAGGCGCACCTCGCCCTCGCTGTCCAGCAGCGGCACCATGCCAATCTCGGACAGATACAGGCGCACGTTGTCCTCGGGCGCAGACGCCTCTTCCCGTGCAGTGCCGTCCACAGGCACGCTTTGCTCGACTACGCTGCCCTCAGGCCCGCTCTCTTGCTCGGCGCCCGCATCGGCCCGAACAGGGGCGGGCCGCTCGCGCCGCATCTTGCGTAGCATTTCGTTTCCCTCCTTCTCTAGCTTTGACGCAGCGGAGCTGGATTTGGTTGCTTATGTCCTTACAAGGACTTAACACCCTTTCACAGCAAGATCAGGCGGCGTGAAATATAATTGACTTGCGGTGCGATTGCGGCCCTCCAAGATGGGGATCGGGCTGCTACTGGCGGCTTTCGTGACATGGGATCACGCGGCTTCCAGCACCGACCCGGCCGTCGCGCTCGAGTTGGAATCCAAACGCTTCCTAGAAGTCTTCAGCCTGCTTGACGAACGCTTGGCGGGTGGCTTCGATCCGGCAGGGGCAATCTATGACGGCGCCCTGCCAGCGATGCTGTGGACGCTTGATCCACACTCGTCGTTTCTCAATCCGTCGCAGTTCGAAAGCCTGCGCGAAATGCAGCGCTCGACCGAGAAGGGCTTTGGCAGCGTGGTTAATTTGCTGCCCGGCCGGGTCATTGTGCTCCAGACGCTTCCGGACAGTCCGTCTGCGCGGGCAGGCATCGCGCCGGGCGACGAGATCGTCGTTCTCAACGGCCAGCCACTGGCCCAGCTGCCGATTCCGCAGCTTGTCGCGGTGCTGGGCAGCGCCCGGCAAGACAGGGCCCAGCTACTGGTGCGAAGGCCTAACTTTCCCAACCTGCTGGATATGACCCTGATCCCGGCCGAGCTGGCCGACCCCAGCGTTTCGCGCAGCTTCCTGCTCCAGCCGGGTATCGCCTACGCCAAGATACTCAACTTCGAGGCCGAAACGGCGCTCGAGCTGAACCAAGCGATCGGTGCGCTGGGCGGTGAGGATCTCAAGGGCCTCGTGTTGGACCTGCGCGGCAATCCCGGCGGAATCGTGGAAGTGGCGGTGCAGGTGGCCGCGTTCTTCCTATCTCCGGGAGAGCGGATTTTGTGGGTGAGGGGACGGGACGGCCCGAAGGAAGAGCTACTGGTACCCGCGGGTTTGCGGGCGTTCCGGTTTCCGGTGCGCGTTCTGATCGACGGCCGCACCGCCAGCGCCGCCGAACTCGTGGCCGGCGCGCTGCAAGATCACGGCCGGGCGCGCGTGCTCGGCCAGCGGAGCTTCGGCAAGGGCTTGGTGCAGAGTGTCTTCGAACTCAGTGGGGGCACGGCCCTGGCCCTGACCACCGCCTTTTACCAGACCCCGGCGGAGCGCACGATCCAGCGCTGGCTGGGCCGCTGCGGAGAGTTCCAACTGTCAGCCTGCAAACCCGCCGGCGAGGCCGAGGAGGGTCTCGGGGGTATCGTACCGGACGCCGAGATCATGCCCCGGCCGTTGTCGCAACTCGAACAGGTCTTGCTCGGTAGCAACTCCTTCCTAGAGTTCTCCCGCGACCACATCGCAGGCAGCAGGGATATCGATGGAGCGTTCGAGCCCGACAACGCCATGCTGGACGAGTTCCAGTTCTACCTCTCGCAGCGCCGCATCCGTCCTTCGCTGGCAGAGTGGTCGGCAACGCTGGACTTCATCCGCGCTGGACTCAAGCAGGAGGCGCTGAATCTCACCCTCGGAGTTGCGGCCGGCGACGCCGTGGAGATCCGCAGGGATCGAGTCGTCAGATCGGCGGTTGAGGAGCTACAGGCGCTTGGCCACTGAACTCGACGGCCTCGCACGCGCGGCTGGTATGGGCGCGGCGTGCCGATCCAAAGCATCCGGCCAAGGCACGATGGCTGGCCGGGCTCGAACATGTGTTCCGAGCGGCGCACTGCAAGCTTCTGCCTTGAGAACGACCGCCGCAGGGTTGCAACGCTCTGAAATGTCAACGAACATAGAAGATAGCGTCATGCGCAAGAATCTTCTGCTCACCTTAGTGGCGTCCGCGCTCCTGGCAGCCGCTGTTAGTTGCAACCGCTCCGATACGGTCCGCATCGGAGTTGTGCCCAAGGCCGTGGCTCACGAGTTTTGGACCGCAGTTCACGCCGGCGCCGATGAAGCCGGCAAGGAGGCCGGTGTCACGATTGAGTGGCAAGGCCCGTCTGCCGAAACGGAATTCTCCCGTCAGATCGAAATCGTGGAAGCCATGATCAACTCCCGTGTGGACGGATTGGTCCTCGCGCCGACGGAAGGCACCGCGCTCGTGTCGGTGGTCGAACGCGCCACTCGGGAGGGCATCCCGGTGACAATCTTTGATTCGGGGATCAACACGGACGAGTACGTCTCCTTCGTCTCGAGCAACAACTACGAGGCGGGCGTCCAAGCGGCCGACAAGCTTGCCGAGATTCTTGGCCGGTCGGGCAAGATCGCCGTGGTCAAGAACGTGCCGGGCTCCTCATCCACGATGGAACGCGAGCGGGGCTTCGAGGAAGCGCTCGCCAAGAAGTATCCGCTGATCGAGATCGTCGACTTCAAGTACTGCCAATCCGACCGAGCGCTGGCGCTGGCCGCCGCCGAGAACATGCTCACAGCACATCCCGACCTCGACGGCATGTTTGCCTCCGCCGAGCCGGCCACTGTGGGCGCAGCCACCGCCCTGCGCAACCGCGAACTCGTCGACCAGGTGAAATTGGTCGGCTTTGACTGGACCTACACTCTGGAGAGCGATTTCCGCGAGGGCGTAATCCGTGCCTTGGTCGTCCAAGACCCGTTCGAGATCGGTCGACGCGCGGTTCAGACGGTACTGACCGCCTTGCGCGGCGAAACGCCGCCAAAGCGGATTGACACCAAGACGCACGTTGTCACTCTGGACAACATCAACTCGCCCGAGATCGTCGCCGTGTTACGGATCAATCTCGACGCCTACTTGCCGTAAGCGGGAACCGATCCAGTCAGCCCTCGAACGCTACGCGCAAGCGGTCCAGCGCCCACGTCAGCTCTTCGGGTTCGATCACCAACGGAGGAGCAATCCGGATCACGCGGTCGTGAGTCTCCTTGCAGAGCACGCCGAGCATCTGCAGGCGCTCACAGTACGGCCGGGCGGGCACGCGCAGTTCGATGCCGGCGATCAGGCCGACACCGCGGATGTCGACAATGTCTGGGTGCGACAGCGAGCGCAACCGGTCTAGGAACCACCGACCCAGCTCGGCCGAGCGCTCCACGAGGTTCTCATCGGCCAGCACGCGCAAGGCTTCCCGCGCTACTGCGCAGCCGAGGGGGTTGCCGCCAAATGTGGAGCCATGAGTGCCGGGTCCGAAGACGCCCAGTACATCTCGACTCGAGACCACGGCCGATACCGGATAGAATCCGCCGGAGAGTGCCTTGCCAAGCACGTACACATCCGGCTGCACGCCTTCGTGCTGACAGGCAAACAGCGTGCCGGTGCGGCCCAAGCCCGTCTGAATCTCGTCGGCGACCAGCAGCACGCCGCGCTCGCGACAGATACGCGCCACCTCAGCCAAATAACCTGCAGGCGGGATGAGCACGCCAGCCTCGCACTGGATGGGCTCGACCAAGAAAGCAGACGTATTTGGCGTGATGGCGTTCGCCAGCGCCGCGGCGTCGCCGAAGGGAATCGAACGGAAGCCCGGCGTGAACGGACCGAATCCCTGCCTGCTTTCCGCGTCGGACGAGAAGCCCACGATCGTCGTGGTGCGACCGTGGAAGTTGTTCTCGCAGACCAGAATCTCCGCCCGGTCTGGCGCAACGCCCTTGCGGTCGTAAGCCCACTTGCGGGAGGCCTTGATGGCGGTCTCGATGGCCTCCGCCCCGGTGTTCATCGGCAACACCATCTCCATCCCGCACAATTCCGCCAGTTCGCGACAGAACAGGGGCAGTTGATCGTTACGATATGCCCTCGAGGTGAGCGTGACCCGCTCGGCTTGGCGCTGGAGCGCTCCCAAGATGCGCGGGTGGCAGTGCCCTTGGTTGACCGCCGAGTAAGCACTCAAGCAATCCAAGTAGCGGGCGCCCTCTACGTCATAAACCCACGATCCCTCGGCCCGTGCTACCACCACGGGCAGCGGATGATAGTTGTGCGCACCCCATTGGTCTTCGAGCGCGAGCATGTCCGCGCTCGGGCTGGCTGCGATGGTGCGGGTCACGGAACCTCGGAGATTTCAGCGTACCACTGCGCCGGGCTCACTACTACTACTCCGCTTCGGGCACGTAAATGACCTCGCCGCTCTCAAGCCGATACGCTACCCCGAGACGCTGGCCGCGGCCGACCCCCCGCTCCTCGCTCGACCGCAGGCGCTCGATGCGCTCGCCCCGCTTGACGATCATCTCCATGTCCGGCTGTCCCGGATTGGTGACGATGGTGATGTCCTTCGTGCTCATGCGGGCGGCTACCTCCGCCAAGCTTGCACTGCCAGCCAAGGCCAGGATCAGCGCAACGACAAGGACCATGCTGGCATCAAACAGATTGACGACTCCGCCTAACGGATCGCCGTCTTCACCAGAGTCCAACGCGCCGGATGCCCGCTGCATCCAATCCCGTCTGCGCGGCTTTCGAGCCAACCGGTTATGCATCTGGCACACCCTCCTCGCTCCGTTCGGCGGACCAAACCTCCAGCAAGTAGTGCATCTCGGTCAGGTCCTGGCGCCCCCAGTTACGCACCTGCACTCCCAGCGCGAACGATGCCCCGCCCACGATCAAGCCGACGACCGTGGTCGTGAACCCGATCAGAAGATTGGAGGCCATCGACTGCATGTCACCGGCGGCGAGGCCGGCAAGGGCGGGCTGCAGGGGGATCAGCGTGCCAATCAAGCCCAGCATGGGGCCCGTGCGCGCCAGCACGGAGAGCCGCTCGGCCCTCTGGCGCAGGTCATTCTCCAGGTCGCTGACCACCTTGTCGAGGCGCTCGGGATGCAGCTTGGCACCGTCGGCAAACCGCCCCAAGGCGAGCTTCCAGTCCAAGCCCATAAAGCGCTCCAAGGTCGGCTCACCCTCGTACAAGCGCCTTAGAGAGTCTTTGTTGACACGCCGGTCAAGGGTCTCGGCCAGCACGCCACCGGCCAAGTAGGTGGCATACACGAACAGGCCCAAGATCGCGACCATCGCGGGCAGCAGGAACGCGCTCGAAATCCAAAAGAGCAGGCTCTGCAATTGCTCCACGAGAACCTCACCCCTCGTCGGTGACGCCGGAGGTCGCGGGCATCATCCGCGGCGTTCCGCGTCCAACACCTTGTTCAAGCGACGTGCGAAACGTGATCCGCCGTCGTAGCGCGCACCTAGAAATGCCCGCACCAGTTCCCTAGCTAGCGAGATCCCGACAATCCGCCCGCCCAGGCAAAGCACGTTGAGGTCGTCGTGCTCGACACCCTGCCCGGCGGAATAAGTGTCGTGGCAGACGCTTGCGCGAATGCCCTTGAGTTTGTTGGCCGCCACCGACGAACCCACCCCGCTTCCGCAAACGACGATGCCCCGCTCGGCCTCTCCGTTGCGAACGCTCTCCCCGACCGCGATCGCGAAGTCAGGGTAGTCATCATCTGCGTCCAGGGTATGTGCTCCGACATCCAACGCCTCGTGCCCGTCCGCGACAAGCAGCTTGGCAATCTCCTGCTTGAGGTCGTAACCCGCATGGTCGGCCCCAATTGCAACACGCATCAAACTGGCATTGTAGCGTAGCCGCGGACATGCTCTGGATCCGGTAGATCTGGTTGCCAACAATCTCCTGCCAGTCACGCCCGCAGGATGCCTAGCACCTCTGTGGGTACTGCGGTGGTCGCGAATGGCGTGATGAAACCAGCCTGCAAGTGCCGACTGCCGCAGCGGACGACAAGCTTGGTGCATCCGATAGCGAGATGCCGACTGCGGCGCTGCAATGAGGCATTCCTCGGCTAGGAGCCCGACTCGGCTGAGGCATCGATTAGAGCGGAATCACTACACCGCCTTGTAGTGTCGGCAGGCCGAGCATCCTAAGCCATCGGGCCAAGATCCACGACGTCGGAGGATAGGAGGGAGTGCCAAAACGGGAAGCCTGCCAAGTGACCCACGCAAACAGGCATTCTCAAGGCTCTCCTAGCAGTCTCGGCCCGCCTCATGGTGCTCGACCGAACCACCACCACACACTCTCACCTGAAGATGGTCTTCGCTCGTTTCGTATGCCATTTCGGAAGCAAGAGAGCACCGATTCGGGAGGAACGGTTCACTGCGCAGGGATTGGAGTAACTGCCAAGCGCTCGCTTAGGAACAGTGCGATGCTCAGGATTTCGGGCACAGCCACAGTCCCCTTTCGGCACGAATCACTGTGATACCTTGTCAGGATGGCCAACGGCGCTGATCCAGCGGGCTCGTGCGTCACTGCCATCTGAAGGTGTGGACTTCCACGGGACGGCATGTTCCGGCCACGGAGTTGCATTGCGGCGACACGCAACTAGATTTCGGTACGCGATCCGATAGATTTCCCTCAGTTAGGCCAGTGCTATGGATTTCGAGTTCTTTCTCTCAGGAAGCTTTGTCTGGACGTATTGTGCCGTGATTGGCGTATTGTGGCTGTACTGGACATCGAAGTTGGTTCTCAAGACCCGCACCTTGCTCGCCAAGCTACGCGACCTCAACAATGATTTGGAATCTATAGAAATAGAAGGCGAGGACGGGTTCGCGAGGGCATTTGAGGCTTATAACACCAAAGTCAATCAAGTCTTCGGGCTGCCTTGGGCGGAATTCGTAGAAACGCTAGTACTTCCGGCATCCGACACCGACCACCCGATCCGCAACACCGTCGAAGTGTCGCGATACCTGAACGACGCGACCATCATCTTTCCCCGCATCTCGTTCAGTTTTTTCCAAGCAGTTCCGAACCTGCTGACTGGATTAGGCATCCTTGGCACGTTCATTGGATTGGCCTTCGGCGTCGGCGCAGCCAGTTCGGGCCTCTCATCTGGCAGCCCTGCCGAGATCACGGAGTCACTGCAACAGCTCTTAGACGGCGCGTCCTTGGCTTTCCTGACCTCCATCTGCGGCATCTTGTCGTCGATCCTGTTCGTTCCCGTCGTCCGTATTTCGTCTCGGAAACTTCACCTCGCCGTAAACCTATGGGTCGGTACGATCGAGGCACGCCTGAGACGTGTCACCCGAGAGGGCGTCGCATTGGAGCAGCTCGAACAGGCAAAACGTGCAACAAATCAGCTCGAGACCTTCAACACAAAACTCGTGTTTTCTATCGAGAAGGCTCTTGAGGAGGGGATCGCGAACCGCCTTTCGCCCCAGATCGATCTCCTCGTCAAAGCCGTTCAAGGGCTCCGTTCGGACCGGTCGACCGACGCCGGACAAATGATTGAGCAAGCGCTCGATCGGTTTACTGCCGCAATGCAGGGACAGACCGGATCGCAATTCAAGGAAATGGCTTCGATCGTGGAGAAGCTCAATAAATCGCTGGAAGCTTCCACCGAGGGACTGGCCCAATCACAGACAGATGTGCGTGAGACGCTTTCGTACGTGATGCAGAAAGTTCAGACCTCGATGGGCGAAGGTGCGACCGCGATGACCAAGACATTGGAGGAATCTCTCGGTGGTGTCAAGAACACCATCTCGGATGCCTCCGAGAAATTGGCGGCCCAGTTGACCAAATCCAGCGCCGCAGCCGCGGACAGACTGACCGATGTCTTCAGTTCAGCAACCGAAAAGATCGCTGAGACCGGCACAACGGCGGTCTCGCAGATTTCTGAATCGCTCGGAGGGCTAAGGGAGGCCTCGCATAGTCTCGAACGGTCCACGAGGCAGAGCAAGAAGGTGCTGGAGGACATGACGACGTTCGTGGTCCAGATCAACTCGTTGCGGAACACGATCGAATCGGCACACCGTGAAATCGCAGGTATTGCGGAACCAGTTGGGCAGGCCGCACGCGACATTCGAGCGTCGAGCCAAAATACGGTCGATGCTGCTAAGCGGATCGGCACTCTCGTTGACACTGTGGACTCGCTGGTCCGCGAACTGGAAAAGCACCAGCAATCGGTTGTCTCGGCTTGGGCAAAGTATCAGGATCGGTTCGAGGACATCGATGAATCGCTCGCACAAGTGTTCGTGCAAATAGATGAAGGCTTGGCGAGGTACTGCGAGAAGGTGAAGGATTTTGCGAATCAACTTGATAAAACGACCGCGCAGACCGTCACAAACCTTGCTGCGGCCACCGGCGAACTCAATCAGTCGATTGAGGATCTGACGGAACATCTCATGGAGGAGAAATGACCTCCGCCGATTCAAGAACCACTCCGGACGCTGGCCAAGGCGGGCAGAACTATCTCGCTAGCGTCAGCGACCTCGTGTCGGCACTCATATTCGTTTTCATCATCATGTTGGCCGTCTTCGCTTATCAGCTTGCTAGTGTTACATCGGACTTAGCTTCCGCCCAAGAGACGCGCGACCGAATGCTCCGTGACATCGCCGTCAGGCTGGAGGAATCGGGTATGAGCGTCGAAGTGGTATCCGACCAAGGTGTCTTGCGGCTCTCAGACAACGCGATCAACTTCCCGTCGGGGAAAAAGACCCCGAACACTACACACCTCCCCAATGTAGGCCGACTGGCACAGGCCATCGCCGAGGTAGTGCCATGCTACGTTGCTGATGAACGACCTGCCCCGCCGATCCACACCGAAAACGGTGCCGAGGGCTACGGTCCCGCGAGCGATGCTACTCCCCCCGACTACTGTCGGCCACCTGCCGCTTCGGACTCCTATGACTGCAGTGAGACGGGTCGGCGTTGGCGCCTCGAAACCCTCTTGATTGAGGGCCACACCGATAACGTTCCAGTCGCACCCGGTAGTCTAATCGAGGATAATCTCGAACTGTCGTCGATGCGGGCGGCGACCGTATATCGCATGGTCAGGGCATGTGAGCCTCGGGTGGAGCGTCTAATGAACACGGACCTTCACCAAGTGTTGAGTACCAGCGGCTACGGCTACACTCGACCTGCGACCAGCAATGAGAGTCGCTTGAACGAAAATCGACGCATCGACCTCCGATTTCTCATGGAACCTCCCGAAGGAAAGTCCCAGAAGGAACCCCAGGTACAGGCGGATATCCGCGAGCAGATTGGCGAATGATGACAATGACTCCGCGAACTCTGAAGGAATCCTTGACGCTGTGGACAGGTTTTCCGGGAATAAGCGGCACCTTCGAGCCCAACCACACTCGGCGAGCAGCCGTGCGGGTCGCGAAGCAGATTGGCGACACCGTACCAAGGAAGCCTGAGCCTTACGACCTAGAGGGCGTGTACAAGCGCATCGGCGCGTTATGGAACCGCTCCCGGTCACTCAACCGAATTGAGGCCCGCGACTTACGCCGCCTGCCTTGGGTCCTCTTCTACGGGAGTAATCGCGCCGACTGGCTCGGAGCCGACCAGAACATGGTGACGCAGTTTGGTGAATGGTTGTCTGGCGGCTACAGAACAGGGAGCCTTCGTTCCCTGTTGCATGAGTTCCTTCGCGTCTACCCTACCGAACTGAGTACATTTCACGAAGTGCGCCAATTGCTCCGGAACGCCATCGTGGGCAGTCCATCACCTCCTGCTTCTCTGAAGCCATGGAAACAACGCTGCTGCGATTTCGCGCTTCTCGATGCCAATCATGGACTGTCGTTCGTAGACAAGCTGGTGTCTGCTTCCAATGAGCCCGATGACATGCTCCGCAACGCGGGACTTGAGGCTGGACTTGAGCGCTGCGGGTTCCTAAGGTCTGGAATCCTCTCATTTCTTCGGAAGGCTAGTATCCAACTGCAAGAGAATCGTCTCTTGCCAGCGCACCTCAGTCGTCTGCTGACACTCCTCGAATCGAACGGTAGTTTACGCTTCGATGAAGTCGGAGTACGCAATGAGATAGCGAAGTCGCTGCTCAATCCATTCGTGGAACGTGCCGCCGAGGCCAGTACAAGGGAACGGCTCCAACCATTTTTCCTACGTCATTTCCGCGATCCGCGACTCAAGTCCGGAAAACACAATTGGTCAGGGGTTCCAGACGACACCCGGCGCGTTGTGATCCGGTGGCTTGTCGAACGCGCTCTTGAACAGTTCTTTGAGCACCTCAAGGACACTGCGCTTGACAAGCATTGGCGATACCGCGAGGCATTCTGGCGGGCATTCCTCAAGCGGGACCTGATCGACGACATCTGGTTCGTGCTAGGACCACGAGCCAAGAGAAGCCTCCGAAAACTCAAGACGGGACACGGAGAGGCCGAGACCACCGCCGCCCTTCTAGGCTCTGCTGGCGATCAGTCTGTGCTCTTGCTGCAAATGCCTGGTGTGACTATCGCCGAATGGAGCCACAACGGCAGCTGTCGATTCTGGCTCGATGGAACTCGTGGTGCGCCAAGGATGTACGAACTCGCGTACAATTATCGCTCGCTGACACATGGGGCAGATCTGTCGCAGCGACACGACGGCAGTCCCAAGGGACGTTGGCAGGACCAGATCGCGGAATGGTTACGACAGAACACAGGGATCGAGATCGATCGTGCGGACTACTTCCCGGCCCACTTGCGAGAGGACGGATACCGGCACAATTGGCGCTATCAGTTCCGATGACAGTTGTCCCGGTAACCGTGGAAACCCCGAAGCGTCGCCCGTATTATCCTAGCCCGCATCGGAAATCGCATGGATTGCGCCTTCGAGTTTGAGCCCAGCCCAAGCGGACTGAAGGTCCACATGGTCGGAAACCGGTCGATACCGGTGAGTGGGTGGACTGCATACGCCGCTACTTCGTCGGGCGCCGGCGCGCTGATCCGCCTACGTGATGACGGAGTTGCCGTGGAAAGCCACGACAGAAGTTCGCTCGATGTTTCCTGGGACGGTGTGGCTGGACTGACGCCGGCCGAATTACGATTCATCGGGCTCCCCGATGCGGCACCGTTTGCGCTTGAGATCCTCGCGAGCGGTGCCATACATAACGCTGATTTTCGAATTCGCTACGGGTTTATTACAAAGGGCCGACGCGTTCTGGGCGTGCGGCGGGAAGGTGCGTGGTTACAGGTCGGCACCCAGAACTACATCCTTCTCGAGCCACTGCACGCAATTGCCGAAGCCCTAGACCGATTCGACCACGCTGAGGGATCTGACCTCGAAGCGCGGATGCTTGAGTGGGGAAGAATCGCAGAGATGCTGCCGCCCGATGCGGTGGTCGACGACCATCTGCGTTCGCTAAGTATTGTTGTGGCGTCGACGTTCGAACTCGCCCCTTTCGTAAATCAAGCCGGTGAACCGGACTTCGACCCGGTTGTCGGTCGGCGCGAGACCCAGGTCTCCCAAGCGGAAGTCGAGCAACACGTGTTCGTTCGCTCTCTCCCGGATGCGCGCCAGAGGGAATTTGCATCGCGTTTTCGCGAATTGTCCCGCGTGAAGCACCGGTATGCTGTCGGGGGCAACGTCTATGTTGTATTGACGCCGGAGGTAGAGCAAGCCCTCGGTGCGGTTCGACGCGCCCAGGGGGGGACCGTCGACGAGCGCCGGGCATTCTTGCTCGACGTGTCGGGGTACTTGTGTGGCGCATTCAACGAACAAGGCGACGAAACGTTCGAGGTTGATCGAGTTTTCAGCGACGAAGGCTTGAGTGAACGAATCCGTGGCGTCGGAATTTGGGTCGAGAAGGCACTGCCTTGGATTAAGTTGGCCGCAGAGCCATGGCTCCCTCCAGAGCAACTGGGCCTACGGATTGGCTCGCGATTCGTGCCGCTCGAGCCCAACGACCTACCCGGGCTACTCGAAGATGTCCAAGCCGCAATACAGCAGGGTGACCCGACGGTCCACTCAACCGATGGCATTGAGATACGCGCAAACTCGACAACTGTGAGCAGCCTTGAGGAACTAATCCGCCAAACACAGCCAACCCAACTTCCGAGGCCTAACTCCGATCTAGACGAATCATCGAGCGGGGCTCCGATGTCCGAGGGCTCAGATCAGGTCCTCCTCGTCATCGACAACTTGGAAGCTGTCCAATTTCGGCGGAATCGAATCAAGCGCACACTGGGATCTCCAAATTCGACCCCGGCTCTGCGAACTCAGCTGCTCCCACACCAGCAAGAGGGATTCGATTGGTTGCTGCGACACTGGAGCGCTGGAAGCTGGGGTGCCCTGCTCGCGGACGACATGGGACTCGGCAAGACACTCGAGGCGCTGGCGTTCCTCTCGTGGCTGAAGACTGAGGCTGGGGTCCATTGTGCCGATCATCAACCGTTTCTTGTTGTCGCCCCAACCGGCCTGCTCCAGAACTGGGAAGAGGAACACACAAAGCACTTGTCCGAACCTGGGCTTGGCAGACCGCTCGAGGCCCATGGTGTCGGCTTGCGGCAACTTAGGACGGATGTTGCCGCTTGCGGCAACGAGCTCGGCTCCGATCCGCCCCTTCCGAAGCTGGATATCGCGGCGCTCGAGCGTGCGGAATGGGTGCTGACCACCTACGAGACTCTGCGCGACTATCAGCACAGCTTCGGCCGCGTCCGCTGGCGTGCAGCGGTCTTCGACGAAGCGCAGAAGATCAAGAATCCCGGTGCCCGAGTTACCGATGCCGCGCTCGCGATGAACATTGAGTTCGCCCTCCTAATGACCGGTACGCCCGTAGAGAATCGCCCGGCCGACATCTGGTCGATGCTCGACCGTGCTGAACCGGGTATGTTCGGCACCCTGAAAGACTTCAGCAAGCATTACGAAGCATCCTACGAGGCTTGCACGCCAGCCCTTGAGGCCTTACATCGCAAACTCACTTTCGAGTCGGATGCACCGGCATTGATGCTGCGACGCCTCAAGGAGAACCACCTTACGAGCCTGCCAGCCAAGCAAGTGCATCGGCGAGTCGTGGATATGCCGCAGTTCCAAGCCGAAGTGTACGAACAAGTTATTCTGAATGGTCAGCAGGGTGAAAGCATGCTCGGGACGCTGCAACGCCTTCGAAGTATCTCCCTGCATCCTTCTGCGCCGGACGACTTGGACGCAGATCGGTACATCCGCGAATCCGCCCGGCTTTCCGTAACGATGGAGATTCTTGAAGCGGTCGAGTCTCGTTGCGAGAAGGTGCTTCTGTTCGTCGAGTCACGGCAGATCCAGGATTTCCTGATCGGGGCACTCAGACGGCGATTCAAGCTTCCCGATGATGTGCTCGTAGTCAACGGTGCAGTGTCAGGGAGGACACGCCAGGCCCGCGTTAATGCATTTCAAGAGCGCACTGGGTTCGACGTAATGGTCTTGTCGCCACGAGCGGGAGGGGTCGGCTTGACGCTGACAGCCGCGAACCACGTGATCCATCTCTCCCGGTGGTGGAATCCAGCCGTCGAGGATCAATGCACCGACCGTGTTTTCCGAATCGGTCAGGAGCGAACCGTGCATGTGTACCTTCCGCTGGCCCGTCATCCGCGATTTAGCGAGTACAGCTTCGACTTGAAGTTGGACAGCCTGCTGAAACGTAAACGGGAAATGAACCGTCGCGTCCTTGCACCAACAGCATCGACCAGTGAAGACGTTAGCAACCTCTACCGCAGCACGACCACGCAGGCACGAGACGTCTTAGAGATGTCCGCGCCAAGGGACGATTCAATCAACATCGATCTGCTGGAACCGACTCAATTCGAAGAGTGGGTACTTCGGCAACTAGGCAAGGCCGGTTACGTCACTCGTCGCACGCCGCGGAGCGGAGATCGAGGCGCGGATGGCTTGGCCACAAGGGGCCTCGGTGGCGAGCAACAGACCATTGTCGTGCAGTGCAAGCACACACAGCCGGATTCCAAGTGTGGCCTGGCAGCAGTTCAGGAACTCCTGCATTCGATCTCGCATTACGAGACTTCGGGTGAAGTGAAGCCAATGGTAGTCACGAACGCCTCAGGCTTTACCGTCGGAGCCTCGCGTCTGGCGCGGCGAAAGGGTGTTCGGCTGGTGGACCGCCACAATCTGTCACAACTTCGAGGATGACGTAACGCCAGCAACGCTCGCGCGCAAAACGACAATTCGGAATGCCTGATACTGGACCGGAGCCGCGATTGCAGAGGAAACAGACCGACTGGAGAGACGTGGACGCTTTGGAGCGGCTATTTGCGTGACTTGAGTGTCAGGTAAGTGGGTAGTTAGCTTGCACGGGATTGTGGTATTGGACCCAAGTCGCACCTCTGGCAATTCAACCGGCTGCATGCTAACCAAGCGAGCCCTTAGGCACGGGCCCAACTGTAATCGCGTGCTATGCTGAGGCTGTGCAGGCGAGAGTCGGCGTTTTGGCCGGCATCCTCGCCGCGGGCCCGGCAAAGTCGGCCGTTGGACCGTGTGTTGCGCCGGAACCGTATACCTGAGTGCCCTTGGGCGCTTTCGTATCCAAGCCCCGAATAGAATGGAAGCGAGGGCGGCCCGCCGACCCGTGCCAAGCTGCCTCGGCCGGGAAATCGCGCGCAGAGCCGAATCGCAGCGTCCTCCCCCAGCCCCCACAGATGAAGATCGGATTCATTAGCCTCGGATGCCCGAAGAACCTAGTGGACAGCGAGGTCATGATGGGATTGCTCGAGGCTCGCGGCCATGAGCTGACTCAGGATCCGCACGAAGCCGAGGCGCTCGTTGTCAACACCTGCAGCTTCATCGAACCCGCCAAACAGGAGTCGATCGATGCCATTCTCGAAACTGCCGAATACAAGCGCATCGGCCAAGCCCGCCGCTTGGTCGTGGCCGGATGTCTGGTCGAACGCTACCGCAGCGAGCTGCAAGAGCAGATCCCGGAGGTAGATGCCGTCCTAGGCACGAACGAACTCGAGTCGATCGTGCATCACTGCGAGGGAGGGGCTAGCGCGCCGCCCACAGCGCCAGCAGGCGGCTATCTCTACCACGACCTCACGCCGCGGCGACTCGCGACACCGCGGCACTTCAGCTACGTCAAGATCAACGAAGGCTGCGACCACCCCTGCTCGTTCTGCATCATTCCCCAATTCCGGGGAGGTTTTCGCAGCCGACGCTTCGAATCCGTCGTGCTCGAGGCCGAGAGCCTCTTCGCACAGGGCGTGCGCGAGATCAACCTCATCGGTCAGGACACGACGGCATTCGGGGACGATCTCGGAATTAAGGATGGCCTGCCGACCCTGCTAGACAGGCTGGCCAGGATCGATCAGGCAGGCTGGATTCGCGTGCTATACGCCTACCCTAACCGGGTCAGCAACAGGCTGCTCGACACCCTAGCCCGCCACGATTCGCTCTGCCCTTACCTAGACATCCCGCTGCAACACGCCAGCGCGAGCGTGCTGCGTCGCATGAAGCGGGGCTCGAGCGGAGACATCTTCCTCAAGCTGATCGAACGGATCCGGATCGCGATCCCGGGCGTATCCATCCGCACCAGTTTCATCGTGGGCTTCCCGGGCGAAACCGAGCAGGACTTCGAGACACTCTGCCAATTCCTACAGGCGGCCCGCTTCGACCATGTGGGCTGCTTTCGCTACTCCGACGACGAGCTCAGCGCCAGCTTCGCCTTAGATGGCAAGGTCGACAGGCGCACGATCTACAATCGGCAGCGTCGCTTGATGGCCCTGCAGCGTAAGATCTCCCGTCGGGCCAAGCGCGCCCTAGTGGGCAAGCGGTTTCCCGTGCTGGTTGGCGGCCGCTCAGCCGAGACCGATCTACTGTGGGAAGGCCGTCTGCAGACCCAAGCGGAGGAGATCGATGGCAAGACCTTCCTCACGAGATTCCCCGAAGGGTCGAATCCCCGACCCGGTGATCTGGGCGTCGCCAAGATCACGCGCTCGGCAGACTACGACCTTTTTGCGGAGGTCGAGCAAATCACGCGACCGGCGGCTGACCCCAACCTGAATCCGCTGCCAGTCCTGCAATAGGACCCGCGAGAGCAAGACCCCATGGCTCCGTCCGCCCACTTCTGCCCGAGCTGCCGCAAGCCGACGAGCCCCCGCGCCAGTCAGTTCCCGTTCTGTAGCGAGCGCTGCCGCACGCAAGACTTGGCGAACTGGGCCACCGGCGAGTACGCCATTCCGGTCGCGACAACCGAAGCCGACGAGCAATGGGATATCCCGAGCGATACCGACAGCAGCGAGCATGCCAAGGATGAGTAAACGCCTGGCGATGGCTCTCGCCACTTGGTTCTATAGCGGCTATGCTCCCGTCGCACCTGGCACTGCCGGATCGATCCTGGCATGGGCCATGGCTTGGTTCGTGGTGCACAGCCTCGGAGTGCCCGGTTGGGCTGTCGGCATCGCCGGCTTGGCGCTGCTGCCTCTTGCGGTGAAGACAGCCGAGTTCGCCGCGACACAGCTGGGATCGCACGACCCCTCGGTCGTGGTCATTGACGAGGTGGTGGGACAGTGGATCGCCCTGTCGGCGGCGGCGAGCGATTCATGGCCGCAGTGGGTCGCTGCGCTGGTGCTGTTCCGGGTCTTCGACATCGCCAAGCCTTTGGGCATCCGGCGCCTGGAAGCGCTGGCAGGGGGCAAGGGGGTGGTCGCCGACGATGTCGGCGCGGGGGCCTGCGCTATGATTGGAGTCGCCCTTGTCCGCTGGCTCGGCTTCTGATCCGGCGCAACCATTCAGTCTGCATGGCCAGCTCCCTGCCCCGCATCGAAACCGTAACGCCGGCAGCTGCGATTCCAGGCGGAACGCTGGAGATTCGCGGAGTCTCGCTAGCCGGAACCGGCTACAGCCAGCCCGAAGTCGAGGTCGGCAGCCTGGCAGCCAGGCTGGTTGTCAGCGCCCGCCGCCGACTCGTGGTCAAAGTGCCGGAAGACGCCGAGTCAGACGTCGTCCAAGTGTTCACCGCGGCGGGCGGCAGCGCACCCGGGCAGTTTTCGCTCGGAAGGATGCTGGCGGACGAAGTGCATCCTGTCGCCAATCCGGTCGTTGACCGATCCGGCAACATTTTCACTACCTTTAGCGGCCAGCGCGGCAAGAAGGTACCCGTTTCGATCTTCAAGATCTCGTCCGGAGGCACCGTGAGTGCGTTCCTTTCGGGAATCGTCAATCCTACCGGCCTAGCGCTGAAGGCCGATGGCACTTTGTTGGTCTCCAGCAGGCATGACGGGACGATTTACGCGGTCTCGCCCAGCGCCGAAGTGGAAGTTTTCGCAGAAGGCATGGGCGTCGCGACCGGTCTGGCTGTCGATAGCGCTGACAACGTGTACGTCGGCGACCGCACCGGGACGGTGTTCAAGATCAACCCGAAGCGCGAGATCTTCGTGTACGCGACACTGGAGCCATCCGTCGCGGCGTTTCATCTCGCATTCTGCGAAGCGGAGCAGCTCTTGTATGTCTCAGCTCCATCGACGTCAAGTTCGGAAATGATCCGGCAGATCGACTCCGGTGGTGCGGTCCATACGTGGTGCCACGGCTTCGGGCGGCCCCAAGGCATCGCGTTCGATTCGGGGGGACGCCTGCACGTGTGCGCATCGTTTGAAGGCAACCGTGGGATCTTCCGTGCTGCCGCCACGGACCCGGCCCAACAGATCGGCAACATGGAACAGGTGGTCTCCGGGCACGGCATCGTGGGAGTGGCGTTCGCGCCGGACAAGAGCATGGTGGTCGCGACCGGAAGCAGCATCTATCGTATTCCCGCAATCCCCTGAGCTCGGCTGCCGCGAAGACCCTTCGCGGGCGAACCATTCTCCTGCAGACTCATGCAAGCCGAAGTGATCGCCGTCGGATCCGAGCTGCTCACGCCGAGCAAGCTGGACACCAATTCGCTGTTCCTTGCTCGCAAGCTTGGCGAGCTGGGGATTGCCTTGGCCCGCAAGGCCGTGGTAGGCGATGATCGAGCCTTGCTGGCGAACGAGATCCGGCGCGCCCGCCGCACTTCCGACCTCGTCATCCTCAGCGGCGGCTTGGGTCCAACACTCGACGATCTGACCCGCGAAGCCGCCTCCGACGCCACCGGGCGGCCGCTCGTGCTGGACGAGTCCGTGGTCGACGAGATCGCGAAGCGTTTCCGCCGCTTCAACCGACCCATGGCAGAGGTCAACAAGCGTCAGGCATTCTTGCTGGACGGCGCTCTGAAACTCGACAATCCGCGCGGCACGGCACCGGGCCAATGGCTTGAGGACGGCGACGGCATCTTGGTCCTGCTGCCGGGACCGCCCCGTGAACTCGAGCCGATGTTTGCGGATGCTTGCCTGCCCCTGCTGGTGCCCCACGTTCCGTCGCAGCGCTTCTTTACGCTGGTACTGCGCGTGGCCGGTCTCGGCGAGTCCGACCTCGAACAACGCATCGCGCCGATCTATTCACCATGCAAAGACATCGCCACAACGATCCTGTCATCGCCGGGCGACGTCCAAGTGCATCTGCGCGGTCAAGGCAACAGCGAAGCGGCAGCGCGAGCGGCGGCGCAGCGTTTGGGAAAGGCTATCCGCGCCGAACTCGGCGATGCAGTCTATTCCAAAGACGGGAGGCCGCTTGCCGAGACCGTGGCCCGGCTATTGGCGCACAGCGGCACCAAGCTGGCGGTGGCAGAGAGTTGCACGGGAGGGCTGCTCGCGGGCAGGCTGACCGATATTGCGGGCAGTTCTGAGTTCTTCGCCGGCGGCATCGTGAGCTATAGCGACTCCGCCAAAAGCGGCTGGCTTGGACTCGACGAATCCGTCCTGAGCGCACACGGCGCGGTGAGCGAACAGGTGGCGGTGGCGATGGCAACAGCGGCGCGGCAGCGGGCCGCCGATACCCTCGGCGAGCCCGCGGTCGGCTTGTCAACCACTGGCTACGCCGGTCCGGCGGGCGGCACCGAAACCGACCCCGTCGGCACGGTGTACTTCGGGATTGCGGACGCGAACGGTGCGCATGGCGCCAGGCGTCTGTTCGGCCGTGGACGCGCACGTGTCCGCACCCTTGCAGTCCAGACTGCACTGGACATCCTGCGCAGGAGAATCTCAGGCTTGGAGCTCGCCTAAGCGGCGTCAGCGGCGATTGCCAAGGGCGCTGCCGAGCAACTCGCGCAACGCCTCGATGCGGGCTACGTCACAGCACCTCTTGGGAATCACGTATTGCTCGCTGGGAGAGGGCGAGAGCAAGAAACTCCGCCCTGTCTCGCTCGCCCCCCACAAATCATCCCACGCGATCCAGTCGCTGCGTCGCGCAGCATTGATCTCGATCCCGCTATCGCAAACGTGATAGCGCATGCGCTTGGGTTTGCCGCCGCTACGCTTGAAATCCAATCGCGTCAGCCAAGCGACGAGTGCAATCGCCGCAAGCCCCGGCGCGGCCGCTGTAGCGGCCAGCCAAGCAAGTGCACCGACGGTAAGCCATGCTGCCGAGATCAACGCGACAAGACCTGTCAGATAGACCGCCAGCGCCACTGGCGCCCTGCGCCAGCATTGAGAGAGTGCGGCGGCAAGAGCATCGCCATAGCGGACGTCGACCGCGATTTCGAAGCTGCCCGGATCGTGCTCCGGCGCGGTGATCAATCCAACGGCCATGTTCCCTCAGCCCCCTGTGTCGCTCTAGGGGGCGTCGGCCGAGACTTGGCCGGTGTACTCCACGACCGTGTCGACGATGCCGATCTCGACCCTGCGGTTCTTTCGCCGCGCCTCCCTGGAAGTCCCCCCTACGCGGGGACTCTCCTTGCCGAACCCCTTCGCTTCGAGGATCTCTTCCGGCACGCCAGCCTCCTCCAAGTAGGCACGAACCGAGTCGGCGCGACGCTCCGAAAGGGCCTGGTTGTATGCGGCATCCCCTTGGTCGTCGGTGTGCCCGTAGATATAGATCTTGTAACCGTAGGAAGCCAACAGCACACCGGCAATGCGGCTGAGGATCTCGCGGTTCCTGGGGCGCAGCTCCACGCTATCGAAATCAAACAGGAACGAGTCCTCGCTCAGTTGCACGACCATTCCCATCGGCGTCCTGTCGGTCTCGGCGATGCGGCTTAACGCCTCGCTCATGCGGTCGAGCTCGTCCATGCGCTGCCGCCTGAGGCGCTCGGCGATCCGGGCATTGCGCTCGGAGTCCTGCTGCGCCTCGTTCGCCTCTTCGCGCACCTGCCGGGTTTCCGAAAGTGCGTTCTCGAGATCCTCCAGCGCACGGTTGAGAGCCCGCCCGGCCAACTCCTCACGACCCAGGGCGTTGCGCACATCGGCCAGCAGGCCAAGCTCCACTTCCTTGGATTGCATTAGGGAATCGTCGAGCATCGCTACATGGAGCCACAGCCGCCAGGTCGCAACCGAGACCGCCAAGAGCAACGGCAGGCAGACCAAGAGTGCGATCCGCTCTACTCCACTCTTGGCTCTCATGTCCCTGTCATTGTCGCAGCCAAGGAAGGTGTCTGCGCAGTCTTGACCCGCCCACTGCAACCAAGCAGTGCGCGCGAGGGAGCGCACGCGCAGCCGTCTCGCGCCGACAGGCCGCCGCTAGAAGCGGAGGCGGCGCGGGTCCTGCTCGGGCACTTCCTTACGGAACGTGTTCAGCAGAATCCGGTGAAAGGCGCACAGCTTGCCGTCGGGAGCAGGGTGCCCGCACTTGATGCACAAGGCCGTCTCGCCGCGGTTGCCGTTGTTCTTGGTGAGCCTGTTCCCGTTGACGTTCCGGCGGCTGCCGTCACTTCGGCCGCGTGCACGGCCGGATTCAGAGCCGTTCTGGCTGCGACCGTTGGAACCCGCTCTGGAACGGGGGCCCTTGCCGAACCTTCCCGGTCGACGAATGGATTGGTCTCGCATGATTTTCGGGCGTGACGCACACCACCACGGGTGCGCGTCGTGCGTTCTCACACCTTGCTGCGCGGTCTGGACGCTTGCTTACTGGGCGGGTGCCGCGCTGTTCACCGGATGCTCCGCGTCGTAGGCGGTGATGATCGCGGCCGTGATGTTGACCTCGTTCACCGCGTAGAGGATCGGGCTTTGCGGATTCGAGATGTCCATCACGATCTGGAAGCCGTTCGCCTTCGAATACTTGTCAATGACCGCCATCATCTTCTGGCCGACGGAATTGAACAGCTCGCTCTGCTCTTGGCCAAATTCCCCGCGAGCATCCTCGGTCTCGCGCTGGAGGTCGGTCTCGGCCTTCTGAATCTCCCTGGCCAGCATGCGCCGGGCCTCGTCGCTCATGGTGTTGGCACCCTTCTGCAGCTGGTCGCGCTTCTGGGCCAAATCCGCGTTCATCGATTCAAGGCGCCGGCGCGTGGGCTCGTACTTGGTCTCGAGCTGCTTGATGAGCTCCTGGCCCTCGCCAGTCCTCTGAATGGCCTCCTGCACGTTCAACAGCGCCATCGACGATTGAGCGGCAGCGGTGCTCGCAAGCAGGGCCAGAGCACCGATCAGGCA
>LXNI01000569.1_pt1 | contig 41042 bp, 23 predicted proteins | sample 809091 | NCBI WGS metagenome assembly LXNI01 (sample SAMN04870527, study PRJNA318959) | sponge metagenome | biome: 01000161; feature: marine sponge reef; material: water | host: Sarcotragus foetidus | place: Greece: Milos, Mediterranean Sea | collected 2013-05-29 | depth 5-7 m
CTTGGCGACTGCGCACAAGGTGCCGCGCACGATCCTGGCGATGTTGCGCGAGCAGTGTCCCTACATCGATCCGGGCATCGACTACGCCAAGCTGCTGGTGGACCGCGACGCGGCCCACTGGCTGCGCAAGCTCGACGAGCACAGCCATCTCGAGCGCATCCGTTCCGGTGGCCAGCCGATGGCTGCCTGAGGTCGCTCCCATTCTTGGCCCGCCGCCGCCGGTGGCGCGGTATCGCTACGGACACAGAACGGGGCTACCGTGGCGGGCTGTTGATCCGGCGGCTGGTGGGCATCGACGACTGACCGCGGAACTCCGGGACCGCTGGGTGGGGGGAGGTGTGCCTCCACCATGCCAACGTTTCACAGTAACGACTGTGAAATCGCAGGGTACGGAGCCCCAGCACTTGCGGACACCGCGTAGCGTAGCGAGTCGTTGCCCGCACTAGAGATCTTGGTAGAATGCTGGCGTTTGGCCGTGAGGATCGAGAGCACAATGTCCACTACGCACTTCCGTTTCATGCAACTTTCGTTGCTCTTCGCAGGGTTCCTGCTGACTGTGCCGTCGGGGGCGCAGGAGACTGTCTCGGTGCGCGTTCGTTTCGGCATGTTGGATGTGATGGAAACAAAGTGGGACGGCTCGGCCTCCGTCTCGGGCGGTGAGCTCCTGAAAGCCGCTGACTGGCATCCGCGGCCCGAAAATTCAGTCGATCCGGCGGGAAGCTGGCGGTTTTCGACGCACAAGGGCGTGAATTACAACTGGCGCGCTTACGAGAATCTCCCTGACCAGCCGGTCATGACATATTTCTGGACGCCGGGCGTGGTCCTAGACATCGAAGCCGCTTCCGGAGCGGAAGTGAGCATCACCACGCTGCAAGGGGACTTCACGTTCCCGCTGCGCGATGTGCGCTTGGCCGAACCGCTGGACTTCCTGGGCGGTGCCGTCATAGTCGACAGAGTCCCGACTGTCGAGAAGCTGACCGACGCAGGCGCTGAGGACGACTACCCTGCGGTGCTCGGCGGGACCGACGGTTCTGCCCGCACGGCTTGGGTAGCGTTTCGCGACGGAGCCGACGTCGTGCTGACCCGGAACTTTCAGGGTGGCGCGTGGGGGCCAGTCGAAACTGTGACTGAGGCGCCCGGTGACATCCACGTGGTCCAACTCGGCCGGGCCGGCGATGGCAGCGTTTGGTTCGTTTGGGCCGAGCAGCGCGAAGGCAATTTCGACCTCTACGGCAGATCGCTCAAGGAAGGGTCTTGGGGCTCCACGATGCGGCTGACCGAAGCTCCCCAGCCTGACGTGCTGCCGAACATGGCGACCACGACGGGCGGTGACATCTGGCTGGTTTGGCAAGGTTTCCGGGACGGCCAGTCCGACATCTTCGCCAAGCGTTACGTGGACGGGCAGTGGGTGCCTGCCCAGCTCGTTTCCGCGTCTCCGGCCAATGACTGGGAGCCGGTCGTCGCTGCCGGACGGGACAACGAAGTACATATTGCATGGGACAGCTACGGATCTGGTAACTACGACGTGTCGATGCGCACTTGGGACGGCGAACGCTGGGCTGCAACTCCTGTGCCGATTGCCGACACGCCGCTCTATGAGGCGCACGTCTCGCTGGCGGTGGACGGCCAGAACCGCGTATGGGCGGCTTGGAACGAGAGCGGTCTGAATTGGGGCAAGGACACCGGCTTCCTGCTGCCGGTCGAAGGCACGCTCCTGTACGAGTACCGCCAGACGCGGGTGGCTGTGCTCGACGGCATCGAATGGCAGGTTCCTGCGGACGACATCAACATGTCGCTGCCGTCTCATATGGACAGTCGGCACAACGACTTCCCAAAGTTGGTCTCTGATGATGACGGTCGGATTTGGCTGTTTGGCCGCTATCGCACGATCCGGCAGCGCGACATGCCCGATGACACCCCCTTGCATCGCGCGGCGTGGGAAATTTGGGCGAGCACTCTCGATGGCGATGAATGGACCACCCCGTACGAGATTCCGTCCAGCGGCGGGCGGCAGGATGTGCGCTGGGGCGTAGCTCCCGATGGCGCCGGCAGCCTGATTGCTGCGTGGCAGTCCGATGGCCGCGACTATGCCGACTTTCTGTACCAACACACGGATGTCTTCGCAGCCAAGCTCCCAGCGCTGGGACGCGCCGCGGCTGCGCCGGACTTGCGCGTCAGGCCCGAGCGCGTACTGCGGTTCCATGACGTGGCTCCGACCGAGGTGGAGGATCTCAAGCGCTTGCGCGGCTATGAGATCACTACCGCAGGCCGGACCTACAAGATTTACCGGGGCGACACGCACCGACACACCGAATTTTCGATGGACGGCAACAACGATGGCTCTTTGTTCCAGACCTATCGCTACGCCCTTGATGCCGCCAGCCTTGACTACCTGCTTGTCAGCGAGCACAACTTCCAAGGGGGGCCAGACAACCCGTACATCAACTGGGTACTGCAGCAGGCCGCAGATCTGTTCTCAGTCAGCGGCGCTTTCCAGCCCTTCTACGGTTACGAGCGCTCTGTGAGGTATCCGGACGGGCACCGCAACATCCTGCTGCCCAAGCGCGGCATCCCGACTTTGCCGATCCTTCCCGAAGAGTCGAGCCACGCTAGCGGTGCAGGTCGGCTGTACGAGTACTTGCGCGGCAATGGCGGCATCGCCATTTCGCATACCTCGGCAACCGGCATGGGCACCGATTGGCGCGACAACGATCCAGAGGTCGAACCCTTGGTGGAGATATTCCAAGGCGACCGTGTGTCGGCCGAGTACGAAGGTGCCCCCCTAGCGGCGGACGGCAATCGCCCGACTACGCAGGCGGGCGGATTCGAGCCGGCTGGGTATGTCTGGAACGCGTGGGCCAAGGGCTACAAGTTGGGCGTGCAGGCAGCTTCGGACCATTTGTCAACCCACTACTCCTATGCCTGCACGATCGCGGAGGACTTCACGCGCGAGGGGCTCATAGACGCGATGAAGCAGCGCCACAGCTATGGCGCAACCGACAACATCGTGCTGGACTATCGCATGGAGGCCAACGGCGGCGAATACCTCCAGGGCGACATCGTGAAGGTCGATGGCGGCTTCCGGCTGACGGTCAACATCTTGGGCACTTCGCCGATCAGCCAGATTGACATCATCAAGAATCAGGAGTTCTTGTATACCCGCCAGAAACTTCCGCAGGAGGTCGAGTTCAGCTATGAGGACGCGGGCAAGGCCCCGGGCGAAGACTACTACTACGTCAGGGTCGTGCAGAACGACGGAAACGTCGCGTGGTCCTCTCCGATCTGGGTGACCACCGACTAGGCCGGTCCGGCTCCGGGTTGCATGCGCGGGGCCGCGCGGTGCTCGGTGGCCTGTTCGAACGAGTGGGCGAGGCCGATCAGTCTTGGCTCTGACCAGGCCCTGCCGAAGAACGATACGCCCACGGGCAAGCCGTGCACGAACCCGCCAGGGACGGTGATGTGCGGATAGCCCGCCCGGGCGGCGGCCGAAGAGCAGTGCGGGAATGTGGGCCGGTCCCCAAACGTTAGGTCGGTGATCCAAGCTGGGCCTGTCGTGGGAGCGAACAGCGCGTCGAGTCCGAGATCATCCATGGTCGTGTCGATCGAAGCCTTGCAGCGATCGTGGCTTGACGCGACCGCGTTGAGATATGCCTGTTCCGTGAGGGGGCCCTTTCCCTCGGCAAGATCGAGCACGCGTTGGCCGAAGTGGAGCAGCTCTTCGTCAGCATGCTCGCAGTTGAAATCAATCACATCCTCCAGCGTGCGGACTCTCGCGCTGGGTGATAGTTGGGACAGATAGGTGTTCAATCCGGCCTTGAACTCGTACAACATCAACTCGAAGCCGGCGTGATTTGACTCTTCGATGCCGGGCAGATCAGCGATGTCGATCAGCTCGGCCCCGCCGTCGCGCATGGCCACCGTGGCGTCGTCGAGGACGCGGTCCATATCGGTGCTTCGCCCCCAGTACTCCCGCAATACTCCGATACGGGCCCCGCGCAGGGCGTCCGCTGCAAGGAATTCGGTATAGCTGCGCGGCGCATTCCCTGCACTCGCGCGGGTGGCCGGGTCGCGAGGGTCGGTGCCGGTCAGCGTGCCGAGCAGCTCGGCCGCCTCGGACACCGTGCGCGCCATCGGACCTGCCGTGTCCTGGGTGTGCGAGATGGGGATAATGCCCGCCCGGCTGACCAAGCCGACGGTCGGCTTGATCCCCACGATGCCATTCACGGACGATGGGCAGACGATCGAACCGTCGGTCTCGGTACCCACAGCGAGCGGGGTCAGGCCGGCTGAGACGGCGACTCCCGAGCCCGAGCTTGAGCCACAGGGGTTGCGGTCCAAGTAGTAGGGGTTGCGTGTTAGTCCGCCGCGGCCGCTCCAGCCGCTGGTCGATACCCTGGACCTGAAGTTGGCCCATTCGCTGAGGTTGGTCTTGGCAATGAGCAGAGCGCCCGCGGCGCGCAGCTTCGCAGCGACCGCCGAGTCCCGCGGCACGCCCGAATCGACCAAGGCGAGCGAGCCCGCGGTAGTCTGCATGCCGTCCGCCGTGTCGATGTTGTCCTTGAGCATGACGGGAATGCCGTGCAATGGTCCGCGTAGTTTGCCTGCCCGTCGCTCGTCGTCAAGCCGGTCGGCCTCGCTGATAGCGGCGGGATTGACCTCGATGACCGCGTTAAGCGTTGGCCCAGCCTTGTCGATTGCTTCGATTTGCTCGAGCAAAGCTTCGCAGATGGAGCGGGTAGTCCAGTGGCCCGCAACGAGTCCGTCGCGCAGTTCTGCGACCGAGGCTTGCGTCGAGTCAAGTGCCGCGCTCGACGGTGCCCGCGGCCCGGGCCCGCCACAGCCCTGCAGCGCCGTGCCACCGGCCAGCAGGAGCAGCTCCCGCCGGTGAGGCCCCGTGCCGAGAGGGTCTTGCTCCAAGGTCTTGTTTCCTGCGTTCACGACCTTACTCCGGCGCTTGCAGCGAGTAGGTGCGGAAAGCCTCGAATAGGCGTCCCGCGCCATCGAGTCCGATAGCTCTCACGGACAGAGTCGTCGGGTAGGATTCCGCGAGTTGGCCGGGAATGCCGAAACTGCCGGACTGGGCTGTGCCCAGCACCCGCGCGCCTCGGGCCGAGCCCGCAGCCTCGGCCATCCACAGCCAAACGGTACGCTTGGCCGCGATGGTGTTCTTGTGCAGTGTCGCGTTGAAGTGGTACGCCGCGCCCGCCTGCAGCTCGTTGCCTTCCGGCAACTGGATCTCGAACGGCAATTCCGAGGGGGAGTACTCTACTTCGCGAAATCGCGGCTGCTTGGATTCGAGGATGAAGGACTTGTTGTAGTCCTGTTTCTTGCCTTCGCGCCGGATGTAGAGCACCCAGTCTTGTTTGTCGTCGGGCGTCCGCGATCGATAGCGATCGCCCTTGAATTTCTTCTTTTGGTCGAACCACGCCCCGTTCGCCGGGTTGTACCAGCTGATCGAATACTCTTGCTTGGGCATCACCAGCTCGATCAATCCGGGCTGTTCGGCGTAGACGATGTGTTCGATCCCCACGGTCCGTTCCGAGTACCGGGGCACGCGATGCAGAGCCAACGCGGCTCCGCCCACGATGCGGTAGTGCGGCTGGAGGTCGAAGTATCGCGATTGCGAGAAGAACTGTCCCAACGGCACCATCTGTTCGGCAAAAGGCGACTCGGCCGTTGTGTCTTCGGCGCTGAGGGTAACGTAGTGGCCGCGCACGGCGGCGTTCCAAGCTTGGCGGCGGGCGGCGGCCGGGCTGGCCCCCAAGCCGATCCCTGTGTTAACAAACGGAGCGCGATTGATCTCGTACTCGATTGCGGCCAAGGCGGGGTCGACTCGATTCTGGGTGAAGTAGTCCTGCCAGTTGTCCTCGGCCAGCGGTGCCGAAGTGACGGTTGCCCCTGTGGACTTAGGGTGGGCATAGGGGTCGTGCTTGCGCAGCGAGTTGGCGAGCTGTCCGAGCAGCTTGCCCCCTGCTTCGTGGCTTTCCCACTCCAGCAGGATCTGCCACGTAACGCTGTAGGCTGCGTAGCGGGCGCACAGGTACCTGATGTAGCGGTCCTTATCGCGCAACCGCGGGAACAGCTCGTCGAGTTCGGCTCCGGAATTGCCCAAGACTAGATCGGTGACGATTCCCAAGCTGTGCAAGTGCGCGACGCGTCGGTCGAGTGCCCGAAAGTGCTCAACTTCTGGCAAGCCTTCCGCGCTGAAGGCTTTGCCGTCCGCGTTCAGCGCGGGTACGGCTAGCGCCCGAATGTGCGTGAATCCCTGCTCGGCGCGTCGGTTGGCGGTGGCCTCGAAGGCTTCCCAAGGCATCGCCGCCAGTCCCAGCAGGCTGTCACCGAGCCAGAAGTGGGCCGTGTTGGTCAGGGGATACCTGAAGTAACGGGTGTTGAACACCTCGATAAATCCTGGCGTTTCGGCCGGCAGGGCCTCGAAGCTTCCGGTTCGCTTGTCCAAACGCTCGATACTGGAAATCAGGCGATAGTCCCAGCGGCCCTCGTGATCGGGCGAGAAGCGCAGCACGAATCTTCCGCCGCCGTCCCAAAAGGCGGGCATGACCTTGGTTCGCCCACCTTTCGGAGAGCGGTACTCGGCCCGCAGTTCGACGTCCGCGTAGGGCGAGGCGTGCTGGGCGGCATCAGTCGCGCTGAGTTCGACGACAATCTCGCATGGATCGTAGACCGGGACGGAATTGCACGCCTCGACGGTCTGAGCCGGCAACGCCGCCACCACGGCAAGCGCTAGGGTAGCAATCACAATCATCTCTATTGAGAGGATAAACCGGCCAGGGCCGCGGTGCCAGAAACCCGTGTCGTGAGTCGGCACTCGAGATCGCTGAAGTGCGCCGCCGGCGCACGGTCAAGAGGTGGATTCTGCAAGCTAGGGCCGTAAGTTCGAGAGCAAGCCTGAAGCCCGCTCTTCGCGCCTGCTGCCTTGTCAGCAACGGGCCGCTGCGCGCCGAGAGTTCGCGGGGACCGATGCTGCCCGGGACGCCGCCCGACATTGCATTGCTAGACGGGCAGTCGTCTACAGTGAGGGTGTGCTCGCAAAGCTGCGCAAGCGAATCACCCGCGAGCGGATGTTCACCGCAGAAGGGACCATCGGCGTAGCGGTATCTGGAGGTGCGGACTCAGTCGCGCTGCTCCACGCCCTGCGCACCCTCTTTCCCGGCCGGGCGATTGCAGCCGTACACCTGAACCACTGCCTGCGCGGCGCGGACTCCGATGCCGACGAGGCGTTTGTGCGGCAACTCGCTGCCGATCTGGGATGCCGGCATTTCGTGCGCCGAGAGGATGTGGCGCTTTCCGCCGCTACATCTGGCGGCAACCTCGAGCGGGCTGGCAGGCGCGCGCGCCACCGATTCTTCGAGGAACTGCTCGCAGACGGTTCTTGTGCGGCGATTGCCACCGGTCACACGCAATCCGACCAAGCCGAGACCGTGCTCTTCCGCCTGTTGCGAGGCGCTTGTGGCGGCGGGCTGAGTGGAGTTTGGCCAGTCTACAGAGGGCGTATTTTCCGGCCGATGCTGGATGTGACGCGCCGCGAAGTGCTGGAGTACCTCGAGCGCAGCGGCCTCACGTGGCGGGAGGACGCTTCGAACTGTGACCTGTCGTTTGCCCGCAATCGGCTGCGCCACAAACTGTTGCCCCAGCTGCGCCAAGAGTGGAATTCGAATATCGATTCGGCCTTTGCGCATACCGCAGATTGGGCCGTGGAGGAAGAGCGCTTCTGGAACCTTCGCACCGCCGGGCTGACCGTGCGCTGCGTGCGGGAGGGCGCGACCGGGACCTACTTGGATCTCCAAGAGTTGCAGGCGCTGAGCGTGGCCGAGCAGCGACGGGTGCTGTTGGCCGCCCTGAAGAGACCGGAACTTGCCTGTCGCAACCTTGGGTTCGAACATGTCGAGTCCCTTCGCGCCCTGGTCCTTGCCAGCACCGGAAGCGGCATCGTCGAGCTGCCCGGTGTGCGCGCCGAGCGATCCTTCGGCTATATTCGACTGCAACGCCGAGGCGCCGAGCAACCGGGGGCCTATGATCTGCCGCTGCCGGTGCCGGGCCGAGTGCCCCTTCCGGGCGACGATGGGTCCATCATTAGCACCCGCGTGGTGGAAGCTGCTTCGGCAGAGATGCTGTACGATAGAAGAGCCTTTGCATTGCTTGACTGGGATTGTGTCCCGAAGTCGCTTCGGCTCCGGAGCTGGCGTGACGGAGACCGTTACAAGCCGGCCGGGTCGGATTCGCCGAAAAAGATCAAGGATCTGTTTCAGCGGAGCCGGATCAGCGCGTGGGAGCGCGCTGGCTGGCCTATCGTTGTGGCGGACGGCACCGGTGACAGCTGCATCGTCTGGGCGCGGGCCTTTGGCGCCGCTGGCGAATTTGCGGTCCGGCCCACGAGTCAGCGGACGCTAATCGTGGAAGATCTCAGAGCTGACTAGGTGCGCTGGTAGCCGAAAATGCCGTTTGATGCGTCTAATGTCATGAGCGGCGACGTCGCGGATAAGGATTCAACCAAGTGAACTCGACATTCAAGACCGCAGTCTTTTGGATCGTGATGCTCTGCACCGCTGTCCTGCTCTGGAAGGCTGTCAACGCCAAGAGCGGCGAGAAGATCGAGACCATCAGCTTCAGCCAGTTCATGGACGAGGTCGAGGACGGCAACATCGAGGAGATCACCGCGACTGGCCAGAAAATCGAGGGACAGGCCAGTTCCGGCAAGTTCCAGACCACCATCCCCCAGGACTACCCCAAGGTTTTTGACCTGCTGACCGCCCAGGGCGTCACGGTCACGGTCAAGGACCAGGCCTCGCTGGGATTCTGGTCGATGTTCTGGCGCATTGCGCCGTTGGTGCTGATCGTATTTTTCTGGATCTTCATGATGCGCCAGCTGCAGGCTGGCGGCAACCGCGCCCTCAGCTTTGGCAAGAGCCGGGCTAGGCTGCTCACCTCCCAGCAGAAGAAGGTCACGTTCAAGGACGTGGCGGGGGTGGATGAGGCCAAGGAAGAGCTGCAGGAGATCATCGAGTTCCTGCGCGAGCCGCAGAAGTTTCAAAAACTCGGCGGGCGGATCCCCAAAGGCGTCCTATTGATTGGTCCTCCCGGTACCGGCAAGACGCTGCTAGCGCGCGCGGTGGCGGGCGAGGCCAACGTGCCGTTCTTCTCGATTTCCGGCTCCGACTTCGTCGAGATGTTCGTGGGCGTGGGTGCCAGCCGCGTCCGGGACTTGTTTGAGCAGGGTAAGAAGAGTGCCCCTTGCATCGTCTTTATCGACGAGATCGATGCCGTCGGGCGGCATCGCGGCGCGGGTTTGGGCGGTGGCCACGACGAACGAGAGCAGACGCTGAACCAGCTCCTAGTCGAGATGGACGGCTTCGACTCGAACGAGGGCGTCATCCTGATGGCGGCCACCAATCGGCCCGATGTTCTCGATCCCGCCCTGCTGCGTCCTGGCCGCTTTGACCGGCGGGTGGTCGTAGCGCGTCCCGACGTGCGCGGGCGCCAGGGGATCTTGCAGGTGCATACCGCCAAGGTGCCCTTGTCCAATGACGTGGATCTGATGGTGCTGGCGCGCGGCACGCCCGGCTTTTCCGGGGCTGACTTGGCCAATCTGGGTAACGAGGCGGCGTTGTTCGCGGCGCGGCAGAACCGCAAGGTCGTCACGATGGCGGACTTCGAGATCGCCAAGGACAAGGTCATGATGGGGGCCGAACGGCGCTCGATGATCCTGCGTGACGAGGAGAAGAAGAACACCGCCTACCACGAGGCCGGACATGCCGTGGTGGCCTCGCTGCTGGAGCAGGCCGACCCGTTGCACAAGGTCACGATCATTCCGCGCGGCCAGGCGCTCGGGATTACGATGCAGTTGCCCGTCGACGACAAGCACACCCACACGCGCGCCTACCTCTGCGACCAATTGGCAATCTTGATGGGCGGACGCATCGCCGAGGAACTGTTCATGGACCACATGACGACCGGTGCCGGCAACGACATCGAGCGCGCCACCGCGCTGGCCCGCCAGATGGTTTGCGAGTGGGGCATGAGCGACATGGGGCCGCTGACGTTCGGCAAGCCTGACGAGGAGGTCTTCCTAGGCCGCGAAATTGCGCAGCAGCGCAACTATTCGGAGGCCACCGCGCAGCAGATCGACGCCCAGGTGAGCGCGATTGTGACCCGGAGTTACGACCGGGCTCGCAAGCTCATCGAGGACAATTCCGACGGGCTTACCCGCATCGCCGAAGCCTTGCTCGAGCGCGAGGTGCTGGACGGAGGCGAGGTCACTGCCCTGCTCGAAGGGCGGGAATTGCCGCCGCTTGCGATTCCGGAACCACCGGCTGACAGCACGGGCGGGCCGACGCAACCAGAGCCCCAAGCCGCCGAAAGCGGCCCGACGGCCCTGCCCGGCCTGGACGAGGGCCAGCCATCTCCGGCCTAGCCGCTGGGCTAGAACGGGATGTCGTCGTCATCGGGCGGCGGTTCGGGCGAGCCGGCAGGCTCGCGTGTCGGCGCGGGCTGGTTCTGGGCTCCTCCCGAGGCACCGCTGGAGGCGCTGTCGCCCTGGCCGTAGTTCCTTGAGCCGCTTGGGCGATAGCTGCCCCCACCTTCGCCCCCTGGGCCATCACGGCCACCGAGCAGCATCAAGCCGAAGGAAGAATCGCACACCACCTCGGTGCGGTAGCGCTTCTCGCCACTTGGGGTCTCCCAAGAGCGGGTCTGCAAGCGGCCCTCGACAAACACCTTCTTACCCTTCGTGAGGTACTGGGCGACCCGTTCGCCCTTCCAGAGCACGACATCGTGCCAATCGGTCTTATCCTTCCAATCGCCGGTGGCTGAGTCCTTGATGCGGGCCGTCGTGGCAAGGGTGAAATTGGTCACCGCCGTGCCGCTGGGCGTGTGCCTGGTCTCGGCGTCCTTGCCGAGGTTGCCGATGAGCATAACTTTGTTCAAACTTGAGGCCATGGTCTTCAAGGTACAATCAATGGCTCGCAGATTACAACCTTCCTGCTCCGATAAGTGCCAATGAGATCCAGTGCGCTAGCCATCCTGCCTGCCCTCTGCGTGGCTGCCTTCGCGGCGGCCCAATCCGCTGACCTGCTTGTCGTCGAGAAGAAGAATAACTCAGTCGGCTTCTACGCTTCGACGGGCCAGCGCGTGGGGGGCGTGCCAGTTGGCGAGACCCCGCATGAGGTGGCGCTATCCCGCGATGGCCGCTACGCCTATGTCTCCGACAACGGCGTGCTCTGGATGGACTATGACGGCCCCGGCGGCAACACGATTTCCATCGTCGATCTCCAACTGCGCAGGCGCGTCGGCATACTGCCGCTGGGCAAGTTTCACCGTCCGCACGGTATTGGGCCGGACCCGCGCTCAAGCCGTGCATTCGTGACGGCGGAAAACCCCGACCGGCTCGTGCTGGTCGACCTCGATGCTCGTGCCGTCATCAGGGATTTCGACAACGGCGGAGTAGACCCACACATGGTCACCTTCGCCCCGGACGGCTGGGGGTACGTCTCCAATACAGCCAGCGGGACGGTGGGGGCTGTGCATGCCACGACCGGGGAGTTGCACCTGATCGAGGTGGGCAAGGGGCCCCAAGGCAGCCTGTTATCCCGCGATGGCACCAAGTTGTGGGTGACCTGCCGGGACGAAGGGCGCATTGACGTCATCGACACAGCCTCTAAGTCAGTGATTGGCTCGATCCCCACAGGTGCGGGCGTGAATCGGATCGTAGCCACAGACGACGAGGACTTGTTGGTGTACTCGCTGCAGACCGGCGAGGCGGTCGGCATCGCCGATCCGCATGCCATGAAGGAACTGGCGCAGATTCCTTTGGGCGGCGCTCCATTGTCCATCTCGCTGTCCAAGGATGACCGACACGCATTTGCCGGGGTGCAAGACGAAGATCAGGTCTGGATCGTGTCCGTGCGTGACCGCAAGGTCGTTCAGGTGATCGACACGCCGCCGGGCATGGGGCCCGATCCAGTCGTAGAAATCGGCACCTACCGGCCGTCAAGGGCGAGGCCATGAACGACCAACGACTGCGGTCCCTGCTGGAAGAGGTACGCCAAGGGCACCGCGATGTCGACAGCGCTGTCGGCGAATTGCGCCACATGCCCTACGAGGACCTCGGCTTTGCCAAGGTCGACCACCATCGCGAGTTGCGGCATGGGATGCCCGAGGTGATCTTGGGACAGGGCAAGACTGCCGACGAGGTCCGCGCGATTTCCGAGAAACTGCTCGAGCGCTCCCCCAACTTGCTCGTCACGAGGGCCTCAGAGGCCATGTTCGAGGCGGTGCGGGAACTCAGCGATCAGGCCGAATACTTCCCGCGCTCCGGTGCGGTGCGGGTGTGGTCGGAGCGGACCAATCTAGGGAAGGCCAAGATTGCTGTGGTCTGCGCCGGCACCAGCGACATTCCGGTGGCGGAGGAAGCCACCGTGACGGCTGAGGTGATGGGCAACGAGGTCGACACGATCTACGACGTCGGCGTCGCCGGCATTCACCGGCTGCTGTCGAAGATTGACCGCATCCAGGCCTCTCGCGTGGTGATCTGCTGCGCTGGCATGGAGGGCGCATTGCCCAGCGCGCTGGGTGGCCTGGTCTCAGTGCCTGTCATCGCCGTGCCGACCAGCGTGGGCTACGGAGCCAGCTTCAACGGGCTCTCAGCGCTGCTGGGCATGCTGAATTCGTGCTCCAGCAATGTCTCCGTCGTCAATATCGATAACGGTTTCGGCGCTGCCTATGTCTCCACGTTGATCAACCGGCTCTGACTCCGCTTGTGCGAAACTAGCGGTCATGCAACTCCAGAGACTGATCACAGCGACAGCGCTGGCCGCGCTGCTGCTATTGGCCGTCGTGCCTGCTGCCGCCCAGGACGCCGACGAGAAGAAGCACCTGCTGGTGCTCGGTGGTTCCGATTTCTTCGCCCACGATGCGGTGTCGCACGCGATGTTCACCATGGCCAAGATTGGCGAGCGAACCGGCCTGTTCGACGTGCGCTTCCGAACCGACATGGAGCTGATGACGAAGCAGAAGCTGCGCGGCAACCGGAAGAACCTCGACTGGTTCGACGCGGTGATGTTCTACACCCAGGGCGACTTGAAAGTCAGCGAGGAGCAGAAGGCTGACCTGATGCGCTTCGTCAAGGATGACGGCAAGGCGATCTTAGTGGCGCACAGCGGCACCGATTCTTTCCGAGAGACCTGGCCGGAGTACATCGATATGGTGGGCGGGGCGTTCATCAACCACCCTTGGCACCAGAAGATCCGCGTCCGGGTGGAGGATCGCACGCATCCGATCAGCCGTCACTTCCCGGCCGCGTTCGAGATCACCGATGAGATCTACCAAGTCGACCGCTATGATCGGTCGAAAGTTCGCGTGTTGATGAGCATGGACACTGCGAGCGTCGACATGACCAAGAAGGGCGTGCAGCGTACTGATGGCGATTTCGCCCTGGCTTGGATACGCGAATTCGGCAAGGGACGGGTCTTCACCTGCCTGCTGGGCCACCGCCCAGAGGTCTGGGACGACCCCGCCATCCAGAAGATGTGGCTAGAAGGCTTCCGCTGGGCGGTCGGAATCACGAGCGGCGAAAGCGCTTCGCTGCCGCTCCCGTCAGACGACGACTGAGGCGGGGCCCGGGCTCGGCCACGAAGCGGTAGCCCACACCGCGCACCGTGACTAGGTGGCGCGGCCTGGCTGGATCCGGCTCAATGGATCGGCGCAGGCGCACGATGAAGTTGTCGATGGCGCGCGTGTCGGTGTCCTCCCTGACTCCCCAGACGTCTTCGAGCAGGTTCTTGCGCGAGACGCTGCGACCCTCGTGGGCGATCAGGTAGTGCAGCAGCTTCGCTTCTGTCAGCGTCAGGCTGCGCGTCTCGCCCTCCACTTCGAGCCGTTGGTTAGCGAAGTCCACGGACCTTCCGTTGAACTCGTACGTGTCCGGCACAGCCTGGATCTGTTCCCCGGCGCTCCAGCGGTGCCGGCGTAGCAGTCCCCGAATGCGGGCCAGCAGCACCGCCAGCTCGAACGGTTTGGGCAGGTAATCGTCGGCTCCGGCTGCGAGCCCTTCGACAATGTCCTGCGGCCGTCGGCGTGCCGTGAGCATCATCACCGGCACGAAGCAGCCATGCGATCTCAGCTCGCGGACCATGTCGAAGCCGTCGATGCCGGGCAGCATCACGTCCACAATCAGCACGTCGAAGGCAGTGCCTTCCTTGATCTCGGCGAGACCGGCTTCACCCGTGGCTGCGATGCGCGTGGCGAAGCCTTCGGCCTCGAGGTTGAACTGTAGCCCCTTGGCGAGATTGGTTTCGTCTTCGACAATCAGAATTCGTCTCATGCCCCAGCCATCAGTGGTAGTTCGATCGTGAATGTGCTCCCGCGGCCCTTGCCCGGGCTCTCCCCGAAGGCTCGGCCGCCATGCCGCTTGGCCACGGATCGCACGATGTACAGGCCCAACCCGGTGCCCTTGACCCGGAACGTGCCCTGGACGCGATAGAAGCGTCGAAAGACGCGCCGGAGTTCGTCGCTGTCGATGCCGATGCCGCTGTCGCAAATGCGGACGGCGACTCGCGAGCCGAGCTTGGACAGATCGATCTCCACGCTGGGCTCCTCGCCGGAGTACTTGATCGAATTGTCAATCAAGTTGGATATCGCCGCGACCAACTCGTCCCGGTTGCCCAGCACGATGGGAGTGTCTCCCTCGTCAAACTCGCTGCAGAAGCGCAAGGCCCCATCGCGGAGGCCGTAGCTGTGCTGGAGCCGGCCAATGCAATCTTGGACGACGGCCGAAAGGTCGACCGCTGTCCGGTGGCGCTTGCGCTTGCTGCGGGTCGAGCCGGCCAACAGAACCTGCTCGATCGTGCCCTGCAGTCGATCCATGTCCGAGAGCATCGTCTGGTAGAACTCTTGCTGCTGTGCCGCGGTGAGTTCTCTGGACTGTAGCGTCTGCAGGTAAAGCCGGAGCGAGGCGACGGGAGTCTTCAGCTCGTGTGTGACGGCGTTGATGAAAGCGTCGTGCTTCTCGTTTCGCCGGATCTCGCGAACCAGGAACACGGTGTTGAGGACGAGTCCGGCGACCAAGATCAGCCCGGCCAAAACGCCTAGGACCACCAGTACGCCGCTACGCCAGTTGGCGACCAACCAGCCGATATTGAGTGCCACGGCCAAGGCAATCAGGCACGTGCCTAGGGCGATCGAAAAGATGACCGAGAGCCTGCGATGGCCGGGCAGTTCCACTCTACCTTCATGATACGTATGCGTGTGCGAATCTCCGTGTCGTGGCTCGAGAGTTGGTCGACATCCAGCCCGGGGCCGTATCTGATCTTCCACTTGGACGTTCGTGTACCGTTCCAAGCGGAGCAACTCACCGTCCTAGCCGCCCGCGACGCGTCGGATCTGTGGATCTCCGATGCTGTCTGCCTGCCACTGAAAGACATTGGCGGCACCCGCTCGGTTGCTGCGAGCAAGGCAGGGTCTGCGAGAACCGTTGCCCGACGCTGAAGCGAGCCCCAGAGGCGCTGGGTGACGATTGGAGGCCGGCGTGGGCCCGCGGACCAGCGGTTGTTTTCGGGCGGCAACCCTAGTGAGCGTTTCCGTTCTTGCGGAGTCCGGCCTACCTGCCGAGAGAAGTGCGCCAGTCTCCCGGGTAGGTGCCTACTCGCCACATGCGTTTTGGACGAGTCTGGGGCTTGCGCAATTGAATTCTCGGATTCGGCCACAGCGCGGGCTGAGATCGGCGAGTTTTTTCAGCTTGGCCATTGACAGCTCTTTGGTCCCATGCTCAAATCAGCGCGGACTCGGTAATTTCAGGTGTCGAGGCTGAGGAGGATTCTAATGACCAAAGCGCCCATCGCCGTCGCATTCCTACTGTCGACGGCCGTCTTCACACCAATCAACTGGGCGCAGACCACGCAAGGCCAGATCAACGGTCGAGTCACAGACACATCCGGTGCCATGATTCCGGGCGCCGAAGTCGAGGTGGTGAATCCCTCCACCGGGGTCTCGCAGCAAATCAGCGCCAACGAGGTGGGGCAATACGTCATTTACGTGCCCTTCGGCACCTACGACGTGCGGGTATCGTCTCTTGGCTTTGGCACCAAGGTCACCACGGGAGTCCTCGTGACGACCGCGTCGGAAACCACCGTCGACGTCGAGCTCGACGTCGAGACGGTGGCGGAGCAAGTCAGCGTCTCGGCGGCCGTGGCCCAGCTTGAGACTAGCGACACGACCATCGGCGCGGCGATCGAAGAGAATCTGATGCGCCACGCCCCAATTCCCGTGCAGGGGCAGAAGCGTCGACCGTACCAGTACATTTCGCTATCCCCGGGGGTGAACAACACAAACGGCCGCGGCAACGTTGCTGGATCACGAACGCTCAATACGGTCATCATGCTCGACGGCCTGTCGACAGAAACCACGAACAACGGAGTTGGTGAGCAGGCAGTCGGTACCGAGCCCAGCGTGGAAGCGATCGGAGAATACAAGCTGCTGCTGAGCAACATGTCCGCCGAGTACGGGCGAAGCAGCGGCGGGTTGATCACTTACGCGACTAAGTCCGGCACCAATGACCTTCACGGGTCCGTCTGGAACTTCCACAACAACTCTTTCCTCAATGCCCGGCCCTGGCAGGCGGCTGAGCGAGCGAACAGCCGCAATAACGAATTCGGTATCGCCGGAGGTGGCCCTGTCGTCATCCCGAAGGTCTATGACGGGCGCAACAAGACCTTCTTCTGGTCGACTCTGGCCTACTACAGGCAGAGCGCTACTGGCAGTCCGACTAACTTCTTGACACTACCGACGGCAGCGATGCGTAGCGGCGACTTTTCCCATCCGGACTTGAACGCGCTCTACGACAGGAAGGACCAGTACACGGACGCGGACAACCAAGTTCGGTTCCGACCGTTCGCCAACAATCAGATCCCTATGAGCAGGCAGAGCCGTGTAAGTGCGAACGTCATGCAGCTTCTGCCCATCCCCACTGCGCGCGACACTCCCGAGCTGAACCATCTCGGCGCAGTCGCGAGCACGTTCAATCCATGGGACTTGACGACCAAGATCGACCATCAGTTCAACACGAACCACCGACTTTCGGCATTCTACATGTATGGCACGGCACCTCGGATTGAGACCGACCCGGGGGGAATCTTGGACGAAAGCTTTGGGAGAACTACCTTCAACTCGTTCCAACGCGTACGGGCCGACTATTCGTGGGTGCAGAGTCCGAGGGTCGTTCACCAGATATTGTTCGGATTCAACTACCAGCAAAACGGGAGAGAACAGAACAACTTCGGACAAGGGCTGTCAGGCCAGCTCGGCCTTACCGGGATGCCCAGCAACGAGTGTCCTTGGATTCAACTGGCACGGGCGTCGAGCTTCGGGGTTTCGATCTGCGCGAATCCACCCTCGAACAAAGAGTCGAAAATAGTTCCGAACTGGGCCTACAGCACTCTCTGGAACAAGGGCCGGCACACGATCAAGTTCGGCTACCAAGGGCAGTTCTGGCGCATCAATCGGCATGATCAAGGAGGCTTCGCGGGGGGCCTGACTGTCGGATCGGCCGGAACCTACCTGTTCGGAGTGTCGGAAGGGAATCTCGGGAGTGAGACCAAGAACACAGACGGCTCGGGCGGATTTCATCTGGCCGACTTCTACCTCGGCCTGCCAAACTTCGTTGGAACGGCTGCAGGCCTTGCCCTGGAAGAGCGGGAGGCCTATCACGCCATATACCTCCAAGACGATTGGAAGATTCTGCCTAAGCTGACCCTGAACCTCGGCATTCGCTGGGACGTGCAGATGCCCTTCAAGGAGAACAGGGGCCAGTTCTCCGGCTTCGATCCCACCCTTGCGAATCCGGGCATCAGCGGCAACTATCGCGGGGCGCTCGAATTCTACGGAATGTCCGAGGGTGCCAACGGCAGACTGCGAGTTGGCCCGGCCACCTACGGCAACTTCGGACCGCGGCTCGGCTTGGCGTATCAGATCACCGACAAGCTCGTATTTCGAGCCGGCGCCGGGATCCAGTACATGGCCATTCAGAACACGAACGTACGTTCCGTGAACCGGACTGGCCACGAGGCGCGCGGAAACCCTCCGCAGAGAACGAGCCCGTTCGCCCCATACTTCGAGTGGGACAATGGCTTCCCTTCGTCGCAACTGGGAACGCCTCCCTTCATCGATCCAGCGTTCCTGAACAACCAGTCAATCACGAACTGGATGAACCCGCAAACCATCGGGACGCCTCCGTCGCTCTACATGATTACAGGTGGATTCCAGCGCCAATTCGGCAATTGGGTGCTGGAAACCACGTTCTATTCGAACATGGGGCGCAACAACGCCGACCACGAGCGCATCAACGACCTGCACCCGGACTATTGGCACCTAGGCCCGCTGCTCAACTTGGAGATTAGCGATCCTGCGGTGGCCGCCGCCGGATTCGGCAAGCCGTATCCTGAGTTTCCCGACAACCTCGCGTTGCACCGTGCCCTGCGACGGTTCCCCCAGTACAGCAACGTCTCGAACGATGCCGGGATAAATACCGGGATGAACTACAACGCGTTCATGCTGAAGGCGACGAAGCGCTATTCGAACGGACTCTCGTTCCTTGGGCACTGGACGGTCGCCAAGCAGTTGGGGGACGTCGACTGGGCGCCTGGCGCATTCGGAAGCAACACCCGGAACTCGTACAACCGAAAGCTGGACAAGCGGATCAATCGCTATGACACGACTCACCGCGCGGTCTTCAACTATTCGTACGACCTCCCGTTCGGCCCGGGGCAGAGGTGGGGAGGCACCAGCTCCTTCAGCCACTACGTGCTAAGCGGGTGGACGATATCGGGCGTTCAGGAATATGTCAACGGCTTTCCAATCTCAACCGGCGGGGGATTGTCGGTGGGTATCCCGGGCGGGGTCCGGAATTTGGCGGACCGCGCGCCGGGCGTGCCATGGAGAAGTTCCATTGCCTGCGGCGACATGGTATTCGGAGATCCCGAGCGGAACTTCATCCTAAACGCCGGCAATCCTACCCAGGTCACTCCCAGCAGGCCGCAGGCGTGGCTCCCGCCCGGAGACTTCGTCCAGGGGAACGCGCCAGAGGTTGACCAAGAGACCCGGCAGTGTCCAAACTTCAACGAGGATCTTTCTGTGGTCAAGCGGATTCCACTCGCTACCGAAAAAGTGAAGCTCCAAATCGGGGCTGATTGCTTCAACTGCCTGAACCGGCATCGTTGGATCGCAGGCCGCTTCGGTAATAACATCAACAGTTCGACGTTCGGAAGAATCGTCCCGGAACAGCCCAAGGGCCCTAGGACGATTCAGCTGCGCATGCGTGTCGAGTGGTGACCGAACGGTCTATCCAGAACTAGAACACAGCGGGCCTCGCTTCCCCGGGGTCGCGAGGCCCGATCATTCTTTCTTGTTCGACGAAGGCCAGCCCATTGGCGCGGCTCATCCGGCGCTCTTGCCGAATCTCTCGGTCCGAACGATCCCCTCGCCCTCCTTGACATAGATCAGCTGATCGGCCCCGACGTTCGTAAGTGTCTCTGACTCGGTGTTCGGCCATACCACTTGGATCGAGTCCACGCGGGTCGCCGGACCTAGGCCGAAATGCAGCCGAAAATCATTCACGGACAGATAGCTGTCCTGGCTATGAACCTCCTGTACCTGCAATAGCCGTCCGGAACGAACGTACACGCGTGCGCCGATCGCCGTGCGATTCGACGCCGTGCCAACGAGCTTTACCTTGAGCCAGTGATTGGGCGATCTGACGTCGCACCGGATTAACGAAGGCGGCTCGTTCATGTTCATCACTAAGACGTCCATGTCGCCATCGTTGTCGAAGTCGCCGAAGGCGCATCCGCGGCTCGAATGCGGCACCGTGAGCCCGGGCCCGCACTGCTCCGTCACATTAACGAACATCCCGTTCCCGAGGTTTCGAAATAGAAACCGCGGACCGCGGTACGGGTAGTCGGGATTGACCGCTTCAACCTCTGGATAGACGCTGCCGGCAACATAGAACAGGTCAGCCCGGCCGTCGTTGTCAAAGTCGACAAGCCCCGCTCCCCACTCCAAGTGCCTGGTGCTGGCTTGCAGGCCTGCTATAGACGACTCGTCTGAGAAATACCCTTCCCCGTCGTTCCGGTAGAGGCCCGGGATGTCATCTGCGAAGTGGGTCTTGACAATGTCGAGTTTGCCATCGGACGTATAGTCCCCGATCGCCAGTCCCATGCCTGCCTGGGCCACGCCATCGGGGCTGTAGGCGAGTCCGCGTTCAGTCGCAATGTCGCTGAACGTGCCGTCCCGGTTGTTTCGCAGCAGGATGCTCGGGCTAGAGTCACAGGCGAGGTAGATGTCTTGCCAGCCATCTTCGTTGTAGTCCGTGTTCATTGCTGTTAGTCCGTAGCCCAGAATGTCCCCCACCTGCGCATCTTCCGAAACGTCTGTGAACGTACCGTCTTTGTTGTTGCGGTATAGGATGTGCGACCCCTTGACCAAGCCTTGGGGGCCGTAGGCAACGGGGACGCCCTTCCATGTGGTCCGACCCTTGGGAGGCAGATTCTCTAGACTCTCGGCTCCGACGTAATTTGCGACGAAGAGATCCAAGTACCCATCCCTGTCGTAGTCCATGAACGTGCAGCCGGTGCTCCAACTCCGGTGCCCTCCGCCAACGCCAGCCTCGTCGGTCACGTCTGTGAATGTCCCGTCCCCGTTGTTACGGTACAGGACATTCTTCCCTCGGTAGGTGATGAACAAGTCGTCAAATCCGTCGTTGTCGTAGTCTCCGATGCAGACGCCGTTGGCCCATCCGGTCCTCATCAAGCCTGCTTCGCGAGTGACGTCCGTAAACGTCCCGTCTCGGTTGTTGCGGTACAGGCGATTCGTGGCGACGTCTTCATCTGGAATGCCGCTGCGGCGGGAACCGTTCAAGAGCAGGATGTCGAGCCAGCCGTCATTGTCATAGTCGTAGAATGCAACTCCGCAGCCATTTGCCTCCGAGATGTAGTTCGACGTGTCGACCTCGCCGTAGTAGATCGTGCGAGTGAGTCCGGCCTCCTGCGCCACGTCGACAAAGCGAGCCGGGTACCCACTCGCGCTGCCGCCAGCTGTGAACTCGCGCTCGGTCGTGACTTCGGCCTCTCTGCGCTGGCCCAGTGCGGAGGGGAGCGCTACAACACCCCAGGGCCACATCTTCAGGAGGCGTCGCCTTGTCACGGTTGGCAGAAGGCTGCGGGAGGGCCTTGCAATTGGACATGCCCCCGGGCGAGAATCTTGGCTTATCTTAGCGGAGGGTCACACGAGCAGTCGTATCTCAAGGGCCGGTCTGGGCATGATGGCCGCCATTTTGGCGCTAGGGCATCTTACACTGTCATTTTCGCAACGGCGCCTCGTGGACATTGCCCTCTTGAGGGCTTCCGAATCCGCAGACACTGCGAACATCCGCCAGTTGCTGGAGCAGGGCGCCGCGGTTGACGCCCGCAACGATCACGGAACGACGCCTCTGATGGTTGCCACGCTGGAGGGCCATCGGGAAGTCGCGAGGATTCTTCTATCCGCGGGCGCGGACGTTCGGAGCAGGGACGACCGCGGTATGACGGCCTTGATGGCCGCTGCCTCGGAGGGCCACGCAGAGATTGTCCGGGATCTGCTGAATGCAGGTTCGAATGCAGATACGCAGGATGACCAAGGCCGAACAGCGCTAATGCTGGCTGTCGCAGGGATTCGGCTCAGCGTAGTCCGGACTCTTTTGGAATCCGCAGACATTGAGATCCGGAACGACGCAGGGCAGACCGCCCTTCTGATCGCGGCGGCCACCGGCCACCAGCTAGTGACCGAGACGCTGATCGAGGCCGGTGCGGAGCTGAACCATTCTGACGACTCCGGGCAAACGCCTCTGATGTCGGCCGCATTCCGGGGACATTCTGCTGTAGTCGAAGCGCTCATAGGGGCGGGCGCGAACCTCGATGCCCGAGGGGCAGAAGGGGCGAGTATCGCCGCCAGCGGCATCGAGGTCCCCGTGGGGCGCGTGACCGCCCTGATGCTCGCGGCGGCTAGGGGTGCGACTCCAGTCGTAACTGCGTTGCTGAGGGCAGGGGCGGCGACGGCAGCGACATCGATCGATGGCCGTACCGCCCTCATGTTCGCCGCATCGAATGGGAACACGGATATCGTGCGGTCACTGCTAGAGCACGGTTCTGAAATTGACGCCGTCGACGCTCTCAAAGAGTCGGCTCTTGTCCAAGCAGCTCTGCTGGGGCGCATCGATGTCGTGGAAGAACTCAAAAGACAGGGAGCGGCTTCCACGCCGAGCGAAGACCTTCTCTTCGCGGCGCGAATTGGGAGGGCCGAGGAGGCCGAGACCTCATTGTCAAGAGGCGCTGACCCTGATGCCAGCGATAGCCGAGGGGTGACAGCCCTGATGAGCGCATCCCTGCACGGTCACCTGGAGGTGGTTCGCCTACTGCTTGCGAGAGGCGCCGACGTCAACCGCCAGAGCAGGGAAGGAGTGCCCATCGCGGTCCAGAGCGGAACAGTGGAGGGAGGCGGGGTGTCCGCCCTGATGCTCGCTTCCACAGAAGGCCATCTGAACATTGTAGAAGCGCTGCTTCGAGCGGGTGCCGATACTGCCTTGGCCAGCCCCGTCGGATGGACACCCCTGCTGATGGCCGCGTGGGAAGGCCAGACAGCCGTGGTGGAGACGCTTCTGGCAGCAGGCGCGGACCCGAACGCCCGCGGCGACAGCGGTAGGACGCCGTTGATTCTGGCTGTTTCTAAGGGGTTGCCGACGATGGTCCGGATTCTGCTCGAAGCGAGCACAGACATCGACGCCCAGGCTGACGACGGCAGCACGGCGACGATGGTCGCTGTTTCGTCAGGGGATCGCTCGATGCTCCGGACCCTGCTGGCCGGCAACGCTGACTTGGACCTACAGTCGATCGACGGACGTACCGCGCTGCTGCTCGCAGCCAGCAGGGGCGATGTCGCTGTCCTCGAAATGCTCACGACGGCGGGTGCCGAGGTCGGTGCCACGATGCGCGATGGCAGGACGGCGCTCATGCTCGCCGCCGCCAGCGGACAGATTGATGCGATTCGATTCCTTCTGGAACAAGGCGCGGAAGCTGGCGAGTCCGACGAGCGTGGCCGAACCGCCTTAGCGCATGCCGCCTTGGCTGGCCATGACCAAGCTGCATTGCTGCTCGAGAGCGCCGGGGCGGTCGAGGATCTAGATGAATTGCTTCGGATCGTGGCTGCCACCGGCCGTGCTGGCAGAGTCGCGGGGTTAGTGAACGCCGGAGCCCAAGTGAATGGTCGTGACGCCGAGCGGAACACTCCGCTGATGTTGGCCGCGGCTGCCGGCCACGCATCTGTAGTGGCCGAACTCTTGGCTCGGGGAGCGGACGTGAACGCCGAGACGCCCGATCGAGGAACGGTCCTTATGCTGGCGGCGGGTCAGAACCGGCGGGAAGCGGTAGAGGCCCTCTTGGAGAGCGGGGCCCGACCGGATGCCCGCACGCCGGAGGGTCGAACCGCATTGATGATGGCGTGCTTCGAAGGGTTCTCGACAACGGCTGAGACCCTGTTGGAACATGGTGCGAGCCCCGACCTCGTGGACACGACAGGGGGGGCGGCGCTTATGTTTGCCGCGGCCGAGGGTCACTCGGAAACGATAGAGGTGCTGCTGGCGGGCGGGGCTGATCCGAATCTTCGGCGACCCGACGGCGTCGCTCCCCTCATGTTGGCCTCATCTTCAGGCACGCTTGCGGGCGTCCGGCATCTCGCCGAGGCGGGTGCCGATCTTGGTGCCGCGGATTCGCGGGGTTTCACCCCGTTGCTCATTGCTGCCGCCCGCGGGCAGACGCTTGTCGTCGAGTATCTTCTCGAACGAGGTGCCGACCCGAATGCGCGGACAGCCGCCGGGCAGACCGCCATCTCACTTGCGGAGTCGAGAGGCTATCGCAGGATCGTAAGCCTCCTGTCCGGCGCGCCCTGACCGGCTGGCTGACGGCGGGGACTGGAATTCGGAGCCCGACCGCTCACAGCGTTTCCGAACGAACGATTCCGCGGCCCTCCTCGATGTGGAGAAGGCGATCCGCAGGCAGACCTCGGAATTGCTCGCGCATCCCATTTGGCCATCGAACAGTCAGCTCGTCGACTTTGGAATTTGAGCCAAGGCCGAAATGCAGACGCAGGTCATTGACCGAGTAGTAGCTGGATTGGCTCTGCACCTCCTGTACCTGCCGCCGTCCTCCCGCCTGCAGGTCAATCCGGGCACCGATCGCCGTCCGGTTCGACTCGACGCCGAACAGCTTGACCTTGAGCCAGTGATTGCCTGTGGAGACATCCGCGCGTATCAGGGATGGCGGTTCGTTCATGTTCATGACCACGACGTCCATGTCTCCGTCGTTATCGAAGTCCCCGAAGGCGCAGCCTCTACTCGAGTGCGGCGTCGTGAGGCCAGTGCCGCACTCGTCGGTAACGTTAACGAAAGAGCCGTCTCGCATGTTGCGGAAAAGAAACCTTGGCCCGCGGTAGGGATAGCGGGGATTGAACTGTTCCACTCTGGGGAAGAGGTTTCCAACGGCATAGAACAGGTCCGGCCAGCTGTCGTTGTCAAAGTCCACCAGTCCGGTGCCCCACTGGATGTGCTGTGTCACGACGTGCAGGCCCGCTGCGACAGACATATCGGCGAAGGTCCCGTTGCCGAAATTCCTGTACAGCGCGGGCATCTCGTCCGCGAAAAGGGTTTTGACAATGTCGAGCTTGCCGTCCCCGTCATAGTCACCGGTTGCGAGACCCATTCCGGCCTGTTCCCGTCCATCCTCGCTATAAGCAACGCCACACTCGACCGCGATGTCGGTGAATGTCCCGTCTCGGTTGTTCCGATAGAGGATGCTCGGAGTGGAATCGCAGGCCACGTAGATATCCGGCCAGCCGTCCTCGTTGACATCCGTCACGAGCGCGGTCATGCCGTAGTAGCCGTGCGGGTTGTGCATCCCGGCCTGCTCGCTCACTTCGGAGAAGGTGCCGTCGCCATTGTTGCGGTACAGGTAGTTCTTCGTGCCCGGCATCCCGCGCGGGCCGCAAAAAACCGGAACACCCTTCCATTCGCAGTTGTTGCCCTGGCCTGGCAAGGGAACCCGCTCGAGGTCGATTTCGACGTAGTTCGAAACGAACAGGTCTAGGTGCCCGTCTCGGTCGAAATCGATAAACGTCGCGCCCGCGTTCCAGCGATCCGGGAAGCCGCCTAGGCCGGCTTCTTCGGTGACATCGGAGAAGGTGCCGTCGCCGTTGTTGCGGTACAGGACGTTCTGACCCCAGTACGTGACGAAAAGATCGTCGTTGCCGTCGTTATCAAAGTCCCCGATACAGACGCTGTTAGCCCAGCCGGATCGGACCAGTCCGGCTTCCTCGGTGACGTCGGTGAACGTGCCGTCGCGGTTGTTCTTGTAGAGACGGTTGGTTGGCGTCGCTCCAGCCGGAAGGCCATCAAGTCGGGTTCCGTTCAAGACGAAGATGTCTGGCCATCCGTCGCCGTCATAGTCGTAGAACGCTACGCCACAGCCGTTTGCCTCGACGATGTACCGCACCTGCTCGCTACTGCCGTAGTAGACCGTGTCCGTTAGGCCGGCGTCCTTGGCAACGTCTGTGAACTGCACGCCATACGGCTTGCCCGGCGTGGATTCCGGAGTTGCTCCGAGCAGGCCGCCGCTGGCGATGGAGGCCCACCCTGCCGCGCCTGTGGCGGTGCCGAGTTGCAGGAGTCGCCGTCGGGACAGGATCACAATCACTCCGTCGGCATGCTTGGCGAGCGCGATGTGATGCCCTCGCCTTCGGTGATTTCCAAGAATTGGTCGACCGACAGATCTGTGAGCGTGTCGCGGGATGAGGGTGATGGCCAGTCTATGACGACCTTCTGAACTTTGGTGCTGTCTCCCAGCCCGAAATGCAGCCTCAGGTCGTTGCTCGATATGAAACTGGAACCCGACCGGACTTCTTGGACCAAGACCCTTGCACCCGCCTGCACGGTAACGCGAGCACCGATCGCGCTGCGGTTGGACTTCGTTCCGACCAGTTGCAGCGAAAGGAACCCACCTGCGGGAGTGGAGTCGTTGCGGAGGAGACTCGGGCGTTCGTTCATGTTGTTCACAAACACATCCGCGTCGCCGTCGTTGTCATAGTCCCCGACGGCGACCCCGCGGCTTGAATGCTTGGCCAGCAAGGCGGACCCGGCCGGTGGCTGGACGGGTTCGAGGCGTCGTCCGCCGACATTCCTGTACAGCAGCCGATTCTGGCGATAGGGATTGTTTGGAACGAGCCCTTCGATTTCCGGGTATGTGTGTCCGTTCGCAACGAAGATGTCAGGCCAAGAATCGCGATCGAAATCAAGACCTGCGACCCCCCAGCCCATGTAGCCGGCGCTGATTCCTGCGCCCATGGAATGCACCCTGTCCTCGAATGCCGCCGCCGAATTGAGGTAGATGTTGGACGTCTCCTCGATGAAATTGGTCTTGATGATGTCGAGAAGGCCGTCTCCATCGATATCCACCGCTGCCGAGCCCATGCCGGCCTGAACGTGCCCGTGCTCGTCGAGCGCCACTCCGGCGAATATCCCCACATCCAAGAACGTGCCGTCGCCGTTGTTCTCAAACAACATGCTGGGCTGGGAATCTACCGCAACAAACACGTCCGGCCAGCCGTCGAGATTGTAGTCGAGTGGCGTCACCGACAGCGAGTAGCGTTCCGCGCCGGCGGCAACTCCGGATTCTTGCGAGACCTCTTCAAACCGGCCGCTGCCGAGGTTGCGGAACAACTGATTCCTCTCTCCAGGCAGGCCCCGAGGACCGCACAGCACAGCCTGCCCCTTCCATTGGCAGGTAGGCGCGCTGCCCTTCGATGGGATGCGGTCCTTGTCAAATACCAAGTAGTTTGCGACGAACAGGTCGAGTAGGCCGTCGAGATCGTAGTCGAGGAACGCGCACCCGGTTGACCACCGCTTTTCCCCGCCAAGTCCTGATTCCGGCGTGACGTCAGCAAACTCCCCTTGACGACTGTTGCGGAACAGGCGGTTCTCTCCGAAGTACGTGACGAACAGGTCATTGAAGCCGTCGTTGTCAACGTCGCCGACGCACACACCTTGTCCCCACCCGGCGCTTTGCAGTCCGGTCCGATCTGTGACGTCGGCAAACGTGCCGTCGCCGTTGTTGCGGTATAGGCGATTGCTGGGAGCTTCGCCGGGAGGGAAGCCCTCGAATGTTGTGGCTGAGACAAAGAACGCGTCAAGGAATTCGTCGCGGTCGTAGTCTAGGAGGGCCAATCCGGACCCGATGGCCTCTAATATGAAGTCCTTGCGGTCGTCCCTTCCACTGTGGAAGACATCTGTCAGGCCGACCTCCGCTGCGACATCCACGAATGCAGCCTGCCCAGCTTGAGAGGGCGCAGCCCACGCTGCGGCCACTAGCACGAGAACGAAGGGCACACTCGGCGTAGGCACGGGGCTCTTAGCGATCGCTAGGAGCAGGTCCGGGTGCCTCCTTCTTCCGAAGACGCTGGATCCTGGCGGTACGCGTTTGCCTTGCCTCGTCTTCGTTCCGCTTGAACAGCTGGAACTGCTGCTGCGCCAAGTCGTTCTGGCCGAGCTGACGGTAGAGCCGTGCCAGCACGTAGTGAACTCGGTTCAACGTCGGATCCAAGTCCAGAGCTAGCAGATACGTCTTCACGGCGTCGTCCCATTGCTGAAGGAGTTCGTAAGCCCTGCCTAGGTCCGTTCGAACGTCTGCGTCCTCAGGGTCTGCCTCGGCCGCGGCGATCAAGTAAGGCAAGGCCCTTTCGCCCTCGCGCAATTGGACGTGGATTCTCCCGAGCCGCTTCTTGGCAGCTCCCGAATGCGGGTGAATCTCCAGCTCGTCCAAGCACGCTTGCCGTGCCTCGTCGTACTGGGAGTTCCAGAGGTAATAGTCCGCGAGTTCGATGCGGATCTGTGTGTCGAGCGGGCAGGCCTCGATTGCCGCGAGAAACTCGCCCTCAGCCTCTGCCTTTTCCTGTGCCGCGAAGTTCATCGCCCTGACGAGCCGCGCCCTGCACGAACTGGGGTGCTCGCGCACCAGCAAGTCGAAGTACTCCAGCGAGACTTGCCGGAACACCTCTGCCCTAAAGGCCTGAACGGCCTGCAAGGAACTAGCCGAGAGAGACGGATCATCAGCCACGAGAGCCGCCGACTTGTAGTCGTCGAGCCAGACGTGAACGGTCATCTTTAGGTATTCACGCAGCCATTCATCCCCCGTGTCCCGGAGTCGCTCAAGCATGGCGAGGGCATCCTCGAACCTCCCCTCGATGACCGCTTGAGTCGCTTGCTCCCAGTCGGTCGACGCGGAGCCAGCGAGACGCCTGAGCAGCGTTTCGTTGATCTCAAGACCCACCATTGGCATTGGAGGCAGGCGTTCGGGATCCACAGCAGGCAACGACCGCAGGATACCTTCGAACTCCACCTTCGTTCCGATCTCGGCGACTTGCTCCTTCGGCAGCATGCTCTTGTCGATCGGCATTTTCGGCACGGCAGGGAGCAGGCTCCAATAGCGTTTCAACGCGAGACTCGAAGGAACTTCTAGTCCCAAGATCGCGAGCATGCGGGCTAGAGGGAAGAAAATGGACGCGTTGAACGGGTCCATTTCCGCTGCTTCGAGATATTTGATTGCTGCTACTTGGTACACCTGCTGGCTCTCAAAGACGCGGGCGGCTGCGAGGTGTGTCTCCTTCGATTCGGGGTGCGAGACGGCCTGCTCGTTTGCAATCCTTTCGGCGAGATCGAGGTAGGCCTGCCCGATGGAATACAGGACATTGGGGATTTCGTCCCCGGCCATAGGCAGCGCCTGCCTGTAAAGGAGGATGGCTTCCCCGTAGCGAAGATTGGCAGCGTACGCCTGCCCCAAATGCAGCGCGGTCTCGAAGGTTTGCTGCATTCCGTGCGCGGTCTCGAGATGCGGCAGAGCCCTTTCCGGGCGCTCGACATTGAGGTACGAGACGCCCAAGAACAGTCGGCTGCCGATCATCGCCCTGTCGAGTTCAATACCCGACTCGAAGGCCTCGATTGCATTCGGGTAGTCGCGCTGGTAGTAGTGAACCAAACCGAGATTGTGATAGACCCGGGGCACCGCCGTCGGGTATCGGCGCAGGATCGTGCGGTACTCGGATGCAGCGCCGGCAAGTTCTCCCTTCTGTTCGAGATTCTTGGCTGCACGAAAATGTGCTCCGATGAACTCGTAGTCAGCTGGCGCGAGACGAGCCTGCTGCGCACCTGCCACCACAGCTGCAGCTAGCAAGGCAATCGCGAGTCTCCGGGATCCTCGTGATGACCTTGCCACCTGCATGGGATTCAACCGGGTGTCCAGTGCTCGGGTCATAGTGACTGCTACCTCACGACTCGGATCCAGTGGTCACTAAACAGGGAGTGCCGCATCACGCGCTCTGTCGGCATATGGCAACTCGCGCAATTCGCCGATGCCACAGGGCAGACGGCGCCATTCTCGCGGGCGTCCGTGTCGTGACATGAGAGGCACGACTCGTCGAACGAGCCCGCCTCGTCCGCAACGTCGTGATGCGGATCGTGGCAGGTCGTGCATGCGAGTTCTCCGAAGGTTTCGTTGAAACACCGGCTCAACACTATGCGCTGGCTGGGAAACCGGACGCTGTGCGGAGTCCGTTCCAGCAGGTCCAAAGCGTCGAAATCATTGTCCTGTGGCGGGCTGCCGTGGCAGGCTCCGCACATTTGCGCCTGCTGGAATCCTGGAAGTGCGCTGGGGTTGAAGATCGTCCCGTCGACTGAATCGCCGTTCGTCGCGGCTTCGACGTGGGTTTGGCCTGGGCCATGGCAGCGCTCGCAGCGAATCCCCATTTCATCCGCAGAGGGAGCCGAGGAACGTTCGTCGTATCCGGTTGTGTGGCAGCCGAAGCATTCAGCCACCTCCGCGGTGGTCAGTCCCCGTCCGAGGCCCTCGACAGCGTTCTGCGGATCGTACTTCGAAGCCCCCGTCGTGAAGTCCATCGCACCGAGGCTCTGGTACCAAGTCAACCGGCTCTCCACCCAGCCGCCGGTGTCGGTGCGGCCGATGGGCGTGATCCCTTTCGTTCCGCTGCCGAAGGCCCAGTCGAGCATGGCCTCGCTCGATTCCGCGTCATCGGCTGCTTTGAGCCGGATACGCCCCCGCGAGCTATCGGAGAGGGTCAGCGTAAAGCCCGAAACGCGGTCGAAGAGACTGAACGGCAGGGAGCCCACGAGTTCCGGAACGAATCCGGCCCGGCGGAGGGAGCGAGCGTGGTTGCTAGGGCTCTGACGGGAATAGATGTTCGGGTGGCAAGCCTTACAGGTCTGCGAACCGCCGTACTCCGACTCGTGCCGCCAGAATCGTACAGGATCGCTCAGCTGCATCGTCTGTCCGATTCCGGCGGATCCGGACGCTGCGATCAGCCCGGACAACAACGCGCCTCGGAAGGCCAGCCGCGAGCATCGGAATCGGACCACTGCCCGCGCCATTTGCGCGTGCGCACGCAACCGCTTCCGCTCACGTTCCAACGATTCGCCATGTGGAGCCACGCAGCGGTTCATGCCACCGGGTCAGCCCCCTACGCACCGTCCGCGAGGATAAAGGGCAAGTAGGGAGATTCGTTCTTCCCGGCGCCTTTGGGATCCACTCCAGCCAGCTTGAGTGCCGTGGAGTAGATATGGCCGTGATTCGGCATGATGAATCCGTCCGACGGCTCGCTGTAACCGTCCCGGAGATGCCCGTCGCGGTCGTAGCGCGGATCCAAATCCCCGGTCACTGGGTGGATGGGGATCGGCTGGAACGTCTTCTGACCGACCCATCCGAATTGGGTGCCAACGCGGACGCGCGGGCCTAGGAACGCGCAAGAATTGACCGGGTTGTGGGCACTGATGTCCTGCGAGAGAATCTGTTCTCTTTTCTCGGCCTCGTCCAAGTCTGAATTCGCGAGGATACTCTTGATGCTGCCTCCCACAGTCCGTCCGAACTCGCTGCCCAGCACGATAGTCGTGAAGTCGTAATAGGAGTTCCCCGTGTTTTCATACTCGGTCTCCTTGAGTTTTCGAACGAACGTCTTGAGCGGAGTCCAGAGCTCGTTCCGAATCATTTCCCGTTGGTCGAACGGGTAGCCAGACAGGATCCTCTTGCGGGACCAGTGATGGTCGAATCCCCTGACCAAGCGGTTCTCGAGCCATCCCGCACAGCTCAGCCCCTGAGTCATCATTTCGAACATCATCATGGCCTGCACGTTGATGTTGGGCGTGTATTTGCTGCGGGGCAGGGTCTGATTGATGAGTTCGAAGTGGATTTCCTCGTCGCTAGGATCGACCCGGAATTCCTCTCTCAATCCCGGGTCGAGGAACATTGACCCGGTGTCGATGCTGTCGTCGCCACTTTCGGTGAGCCGCTTGTAGATGTCCAAGGCCGATGCAAAGCTCTGGAGTTCCGGGCTGTTTTGATCGGCCAGCAGGCCCCGGCGAGACTGCTCTAGGAATCTCTGCACTGAATGGTTACGCTCGTCGGTGCGCATCGAGAGCGTCTGTTGGACCATGCCCCGAGTGAATTTCGGAGTCTGCGGGTAGATCATGTGCGCCCAAGGGGGCCCTAGCGCATGGTAAATGCCCGTACCCTCCGGATAGGCGGCGATGTCGAGTTCACCATCGGACAGCCACCGGTGCCAGTTCAGGTTGGGCAGCAGGTACGGTCGGCCCGCCTGTTCGCAGAAGGCCTGCAGGACGGTTCGCTCGTCCGGTTCCCGCCTGGCCTTCATATCCACTGTGTACTGGCCGTAGTGAGCCTTGAAACGGTCCCGCGTGTGCCCGCTTCCCGTGAGGGCGCTCGAAAGGACCGCCATCTCCCCGAACAGCTCGCGACCGTCTTCCGCCAGTGGGCCGTGGAAGATCTCGCCGTGACGGCGAAACTCCTCGGCCGAAAGGTCCTTGGTGCGGTAAATGTGCTCGGAAAGCACGCCCCAATCATCGGGATCCCGAGGAAGGTCTGAGAAGTTGGCATCGTTGCGGGCAGGAACGACTGGGCCGAACATGTCATAGCTCATCCAAGCCCCTTCCATGAACCAGTAGACGAGGAAGCGAGGCTGAGACGCCTCCTTAGCATGGTCCTTTACGGCACCGGCCAATCTGGGGCTGACAGAGTCCAAGCCCCCGCTCAGCCAGTAGCTGAGGAAGTCCGTGGCCGCGAGCGCACCGGCCGCGCGGGCCCCACTGGACAGGAATTTCCGGCGCTTCATCGCTTGTTCCAACCTCAACGCCGCCGAGCGTCGGTTCGATTATAGGCTGGGTGCCCCTCTCGCTCAAGCACATCCGGGTGGTTTGACTGTTTGAACGGGGAGTTAACGGTTGCCTGACCCTGTCTTCCCGATTCCGGCATGGATGCGGCGACGATGGCGGGACTGGACGCGACAGGCGCCTGCGACGGAGTTCACTGGCCGTGCGGCTGACCTCCGAACCTCATCACTACCATCTTCTTGACGAGCGGCCGGATTCGCAAATCGTTGGCGACGGCGAAATCGTAGAGATCCTTGTACTCATCTCTTTGGTCTTGGTATAGCCTTAGCGGGCGATGGAACAGCATGTCGTGATGATGGTTGATGAATGCGCGCACGAACCGCTCTTTGCGAACCACTTGGGAGGCGAACGCGCTTAGGCCATCTCCTTTGAACGGGTAGTCCGGAACGATGCCCCGGTCGCTGTCGTCAATTGGCTGGTGGTCATCATCCACGGTGCGGTAGTGCCCGTGGACATCCCAACGCTCCCGCTGGTAGGCCAGCGGCGTTAACAATTTGTGGCAGGAGTAGCAGATGCTGCTAGGGTCCGTCGTGCTGACGACCGTGTCGCGGGCATCCTCGACCGCGTCGGACACCTCGAATTGCACTCCCAAGGCGAACGTGAGCACCTGAGCGGGATAGGTGAATTTCGGAAGGCCGGGCTTGCCCTCCATATACCCTTTCATGGCCAGGAAGCCGGTGGGGCCGTAGACGGGCCGGCGCTCGATCCTTTGCCAGTTCGAGCCAACCGTGTAGTCGGCGGTAAACAGCTCGCGATAGGACAGGTCGTTCGTCGCGATGTAGGTCCAGAGCCGGGCCGGTTCGTCGCTTACGGGAGTGCCGCGCGACCGGAAGATTCCGCGAGCACGATGGAAGAAGAACTCCCGAAAGTCGTTGGAAGACAAATAGGCGTCGATCAGGGGCTCGATCTGCCCAGCCCTCAAGAAGCGCTGCAACTCGTCGGTCGTCGGGACTCTGCCCACTAGGTCGAGCGCAACCCGGACGAGTTTGCTGGCTGCCGCTGCGTTCCGGCTGTCGGTCGGCATCACGAACTCGGGACGCTGAAGTAGCGCTTCGATCAGCCCGGCCCAGCCGGGGCGAGGAGAATTCAGCGAGGGCACGGCGAAGCTGGGTGTAGACGTCTCAGCGCCCTCGACACGGAGTCCTAGGTCACTCGCGTCATGGGTCCAGCGGAACGACAGCTGTTCGCCCCCGGGATGGTAGGTTCCGGTGGCATTGAGAAACGCCGTCTCGCCAACATTGAAAGCCGGCGGCGCCTCCACAAATGCCACGGGAGCAAACGAACTCCCATGAACGTCGAACGGAACCCAATCAGCATGGGTGTGCCCTCCGGGCGTCCAGACATGCACGCTGTACCACCCAGGGCGGTACGCGCCGCCTTGCACGGGCCGATAGCGGGCCCAGATTCTCTTGGCCGGATCGACTTTCTGATCCTTGATCGGTTCCCCGCTCTCGGCGGGAGGGTAGTGCAAGACGTTCTCGCCGTACATCTCACCTCGGCCCGGCAGGTTCCGCACTAGCTTGTCGGTAGCCCAGCCATCGGATGCCTCGAAGCCATCCGCCGAAGAGTTGTCCACAACGATTTCCTGCCCTCCGCCGAGCGGAACGAATTTCACTGCGTCGGCGACGATGACCATTGACGCGGAATCCACCCCCCGGTTGCTGACTTCAACGAAGTCGTCCGGCCCTTCCAGCAGCACCTCTCGAAGGATCATTTCCCACTGCGTCTCACTGTTATCGTCAAGCGTGCTCTCGGACTGGTCCAGAAACGTCGTTGCAAAGCCCGGAGTTAGTCGCCTGTTGTCTATGCTCGAGACGGCAGCCACGCTCGCTGAATGAACTTCCAACAGCGCCGAGGTTGCTGCCCGGGGGATCCTCGGCCAGCTCAGGTAGACGTTGTATTCACCATCTTCCGGGATTCGGAGGGCGACAGTGGCGGATCCCAAGCGGTTGTCCACATCGCGCCGCTCCAGATGGTTGCTTCCGACCACATCGAGGTCGATTTCGTACTTCTTCTTTGGTTCTCCCGCACGGCTGCGCTCCCCATCCTTCGCGACCGGCTCCCACTCGCCAGAGAACGTGCACTCGGGGTCGAGATTATCTAGGACGACCGACTGGCTCGATTCGATGCCGTCCCGCACGCGGACGAATTTCACCGCATCGAAGACCGTTACGTGGTTTCCTGGCCGGGCCACCAGACGAACGAGGTGATCAGGATTGGCAGCCTCGAACCTGAACGGGCGGTCACCGATACGAACCCATGGACTGCTGTCCGACTCCGAAGTCTGGTCAATCAAGTATCGCGACACGGAAGCCTTGGCCGCATCGAGAGTAACGTCGACCTGGCGGCGATCCCGGCGCCCATCCGGATCCTCGACGTTGAGGGTGAAGCGCACGATTCTGCGTTCCTCGGCCCGCGCCTGCAGCTCGCGCACCAAGTGCAAAGCCCGGCCGAGTTCAGCCGCGGATGGCTGGGCGAAGAGAATCCGCTGGTAGAGCGTCCGAACGTTACGGACGGCTGCCCCTCTTGAACGGTCAACGAAGATGTCCGGATCGAATCCCTTGAAGAGGGTCTCGCTCGGTGCAGAAACAAATCGCCGGGCCAGCTCCCGTGCGATTTCTTGTAGGGCAGCGACGTAGCTCGCGGTCATCGTGCGGGTCTGGTCGAAACTGCTGCGGAAGTCCGCTCCGCCCAAAGCTTGAGCCTTGTTGCTGAACAGATCATCCCCGGACGCGGCGAGCCATTCGGAGCCGAAGAGGGTCTCTATGGACCGCCTGAGCTGAAAATAGCTCAGGCGCCGGTGGGCCCGGTCGGACTGTTCCTCGCCGTCGAACGGGAGCAGAAGACTGTCAGGGAACCGCTCGTCATGTTGATCCCCCGCACCGCGACCCTCGCTCCCAAGGCTCGCAGCTAGGTCCGTGGCGAACCGTGCGATGTTGGTGATCTCGGAGTCGTCCAAAACGCCGGATTTCGGCATGCGTAGGTCAGGATCCTGACTTCTCACTCGGCTAGGGATCGCCATCGGATCCGAGGGGTCGAGCAATCCCTCTTCCAGCAGTAGGCTGAACGTGGCGCTGGGTGATTCGAGAACCTGAAATGTCTGCGAAGCCCGAGCGCCATGGCATAGCTTGCAGCCATCGTCGCTCCGTGCGAGCAAGGGATAGATCTCCGCTCGAAAGCGCTCAGAAAGTTGCGCAAGCGAGCTAGTGCGGTCTACGGGTGCGCTCCGGGCGGCTTGGATTGTGCCGAGGAGCGCCAACGCCCAAGCCGCGCCGACGGCGAGCAAACGCGTCCGATCGTGCATCTGGTCATAGCTGGCAGGAGCCAGTCCCGACTAGCGTACCCGCTTCCCACGCTTAGCGTCACCGCTGTTATTGAGTGGATGGGCGCAATTGCCGAAAAGTCGCTAGGAAATTCCGCCCGCGCCCCAGATTTCGATTACGCTGGAACAGGATGCATAGACAGACTCGCGACATTTTGTCGAGGCGTGAAGCACTCTGCTCGCTATCCCTGTTGCCATCGGTTGCACTTGCTAGCACCTCCCGAGACCAAACGCCGAGGCTCAAGACCGCCATCTGCGCCTATTCCTTCCGCAAGGCGCTTGGTGACGGATCGCTGAGCTACTTGGACTTGGTAGACCTAGCAGTCGAGCACGGCATCGACGGCATCGATTCGACAGTTTATTGGTTTCCTCGCGAGAACCTGAGCGGGTTTCTCGCTGCGTTTCGACGCAAAGCCTACCTTGCCGCGGTTGAACTGCCGAGCATCGCGATCCGCAGCGATCTCTGCCGGTCCGATGCGCGCGCCCAAGACATGGAGGTGGCGTGGCTGCAGCACTGGGTGGATGTCTCGCACGAACTCGGCTCGAGCCACATCCGCGTGTTCGGCGGCAACGTGCCGCAGGGAAGCTCGGAGGATGAAGCCGCCAAGTGGGTGGCGGAAATCCTCAAACGAGCAGGCGACTACGCAGCCGGCAAGGGTGTCGTCCTCGGATTGGAAAATCACGGGGGGATCACTTCCCGGGCCGAGCGCATCATCCAGATTGTTGAAGCCGCCGACCATCCAAATGTCGGCATCAATCTCGACACCGGAAACTTCCGCAGCAATCCGTACCAGCAGATCGAAATGTGCCTGCCCTATGCCGTGAATTCGCAATTCAAGGTAGACATCCGGGACGAACAGGGCAACCACACCCCGTCGGACTGGGATCGCATCGTCAGCATGTTCGCCGACGCGGGCTACCGCGGTTACATGGCCTTGGAATACGAGGCGTCCGAGGATCCTTTCGCGGCTGTGCCGCGCCATCTTGCGCGGCTGCGGGATCTCGCCACGAAGTACGGAAAGGCTTGAACGCCTGCGCTAGTCGGGAAAGGGCTTCGACTGCACGGCTTCGAGAAAGGTGGGATTCTCGCGGCGCAGCCGCAGCGAGAGCTCTTTTGCCTCCCTCGCTTTGGCGCGGTCGCGCAGCCGGAAGTGGACTTGTGACAGCAGCAGGTGCGGCTGCGGATGGCGTGGCTCCAGCTTCACCGCGGCGTTGAGGGCGCCGAGCGCTGCGCTCCAGTCCTTCAAGCCGATGTGTGCGCGGGCTAGGGCGATGCGGGCGGGCATGTAGTCGGCTCGCAGGCTGATGGCCCGTCGCAGCGGTTCCAAGGCGTCTGCATAGCGGGCCTGCTTGACCAGCCAGTCGCCGTAGAAGAAGAGCGGTTCCTCGTAGCGGGGATCGAGTTCGATCGCCCTGTGCAGCAGCGGCAGCGCTTCGTCGAAGCGACCGTCCTTTTGCAGATGCCAGGCGAGCTCGAAATTGGCGCGCGCCGAGGCCGGGAATCGCTTTGCAGCCCGAGATGCGAGCTCAAGGCCGCCGCCGAGGTTACCGGCCTCCCGGCAAGCGTGGATCGCCATGTAGTGCAAGTCTTCGATCTCGGGCCGCAGCCGCAGCGCCCGCATTGCGATGTCTGCCGCTTCGCGGTGATACCGTCCCTTGCCGTATTCCACTGCCATGATTTGCATGAGCTTGAAGTGGTCCGGCCTCAAGTCGAGGGCGTTCCGCCAGGCACGCAGTGCCTCATCGACGCTCCCAAGGTTTTGTGCGGTGACGCCGTGCAGGTAATGGGCATTGAAGTCGTTCGGGCTGGCGGCGGTCGCGCGCTCTAGCAATGGTGCGGCCTGTTCAAATTGGCCTGCCGAAAAGTGCATGTAGCCGAGATTGAACAGTGCGGGGAAGTAGTTCGGAGACACCTCAAGAGCTTGCCGCCAGAGCTTGGCCGCCTCTTGTGGCTGGCCGCCCTGAGCGAGAGCGAGGCCGCGGTCGGTGAGTGCGGCTGCGTCGATTGGTTGCGCTTGGATCGTGACTGGAACTGCGACTGCGAGGATCCCCGCCAGGGCCGAGGCCAAGCAGCTGGAGGCTATTCCGAGCCGGACGGCCGTCATGGCTGAGCCTTGGCGGCACCGGAGCCTTCGACCAAGAGCCAGTCGGCATCGGCCTTGATCCCGGGAAACGTCTCTTCTGCGCCGCTGGGCCAGCGGACAACAATCGAGTCGACAGCCGTCGCTTCCCCTAGCCCGAAATGGGTGCGCAGGTCGTTGTGCGAAACATAGCTCGACTGGCTCATCACCGCACGGGTCTGGCTGCTCGCCCCAGCCTTGATGGTGATGAGCGCACCGATTGCCGAACGGTTGGAGCGAGTCCCTTGCAGCGCGAACCGCACCCAGTGGCGCTCGGCGCTCAGGTCGTTGCGCAGCAACGAGACCGGCGCGGACATGTTCATGACGAGCGCGTCCAGATCGCCGTCATTGTCGAAATCGCCGAAAGCGGCACCCCGGCTGGACCGGATCTGGGCAAGGCCGGACCCGGACAGTGCCGTCACATCTTCGAAGCGTTCCCCCGCAAGGTTGCGGTAGACCAGGTTTGACTGCACGAACGTTTCGGAGATCTTGCTCTGACGGTCGAGTTCCGGGTAGACATGGCCGTTTACTTGGAAGATGTCCTGCCAGCCGTCGTTGTCCAGGTCGACGAATTCCACGCCCCACCCCACGTACTGCGGATTGGAGGCAAGTCCGGCGCGGACGCAAATGTCCTCGAAGTAGAGGCCCTCGTTGTTGCGGTAAAGATTGGGGTAATCGTCGGCAAAGTTCGTCTTCACCAGATCGAGCCAGCCATCCCCGTCGAAGTCACCGACACCGACCCCCATTCCGCCCTGCTCGAATCCGTGCTCGTTGAAAGCCACGCCGGCCTCGGTGGCGTAGTCGGTGAATGTACCGTCGCCATTGTTGAGAAACAGGATGCTGGGCGTGGAATCGCAGGCGATGTAGATGTCCTGCCAGCCGTCCCCGTCAAAGTCCGCAGCTGCCGCAGTAAAGGCGTAGTAGTCTCTCACATCGCGGACGCCGGCGGACTCGCTGACGTTCTCAAAGCGGCCATCGCCAAGGTTGCGGTAGAGAGTGACGTTGCCGAACGGCAGACCGCGCGGCCCGCAGTAGACGGGCATGCCCTTCCATTCGCAGTTCGAAGTCTCGCCGGGCGGGGGAGCGGTCTCGAGGTCGAACTGCTGGTATTGCGTGACCAGCAAGTCGAGCAGGCCATCGCGGTCGTAATCCACAAAGGTGCAGCCCGAACTCCATTGCTGCTGCGATCCCGCCACGCCGGCCGCACTTGCAATTTCCGAGAAGGTGCCGTCGCCATTATTGCGGTATAGCGCGTCGGAACCCCAGTAGGCCACGAACAGATCGGTAGTCCCGCTGTTGTCAAAATCGCCGGCACACACCGCGCTGCCCCAGCCCGAGCGCCCCAGCCCGCTAGACGCTGTCGTGTCCTGAAAGCCGTCCTCTCCGCTATTGCGATAGAGGCGGTTCGAGGGTGCGTCGCCATCGGGGAATCCCTCCAATCGGGAACCGTTGACCAAGAAGGCGTCCAACCTTGAGTCGCCGTCGTAGTCGAAGAAAGCCACCCCCGAGCCATTGGACTCGATGATGTAGCGCTTCGTGGCGGCGCCGCCGTAGGTGAAGTCCAGGTCCAGGCCCATTTCCTTTGCCACGTCGCTGAAACTGGCGTGCCAAGGCAGGCCGGAAGCTTGGCGCGCCTTTACAGGTTGGGCATTGGGACTGGCGACGCCTTGGGCTTGAAGGGTACCGGGCAGCAGGGCCGCCAAGCACAGCGGCAGCAACGACAGGCCTCGCATAGCGCAAGCAGGAAGGGCTCGAATCCTGAGTATGGCACAGGATCGAGCCATCGACGTCTGGCGCTAGAGTCCGACGTTTGTGCGGTTTGAACCCCTAGCTCCGGACGCCGCCGCTGTCGGTCGGAGTCCTTGGAGCGCTGTCGCAGCGCGATCAAGTGTTCGCGGCTCGCGATTCGATGAGCGGGCCGACGTCGGCAAGGAACTCGGCGGGCGTGCGAGTGCCGGTGTTGCCCTTGCGGCGGTGCCGCACTGCCACTTGCCCGCTGTCGGCCTCGCGCTGGCCAACGACCAACATGTAGGGGATCTTCTGCAGCTGGGCCTCGCGGATCTTGAACCCGATCTTTTCGCTACGGCGATCCACTTCGACGCGCAGCCCTGCTGCGCGCAGCTCATCGGCCACTGCTTCGGCATACTCGATCTGGTTGTCTGTGATCGGCAGGACGGCGGCTTGCGCCGGTGCGAGCCAGAGAGGGAAGGCGCCGGCGTAGTGTTCGATGAGCACGCCGAAGAACCGCTCGACCGAGCCCCACAATGCTCGATGCACCATCACGGGCTGGTGGGTTTGCCCGTCTGGGCCGACGTACTCCAGCTCGAACCTCCGCGGCAGGTTGAAGTCGAACTGGATGGTGGAAAGCTGCCACGAGCGCCCGATCGCGTCCACCATCTTGATATCGATCTTCGGGCCGTAGAAGGCCGCCTCGTCAGGCATCACCTTGGCCTCGATGTCCCGCTTTCGCAGCGCTTCGAAGAGGCTGTCCTCTGCCAGCTTCCACTCGTCGGGCGTACCCGCGTACTTTGTGCTAGCCCCGCCGTCCCAAGTCGACAGCTCGACGGTGAAGTCGGCGAATCCGAACACCCGCAGCACTTCCATGGCTAGGTCGACACAGCCGATCACCTCGGATTCGACCTGATCCGGAGTGCAGAAGATGTGCGCGTCGTCTTGGGTGAACCCGCGCACGCGCAGCAGGCCGTGCACGACGCCCGAGCGCTCGTAGCGGTAGACGGTCCCTAGTTCCGCCAGCCTCACCGGCAGGTCCCGATAGCTGCGCAGCTGATTCTTGTAGATCAGGATGTGGAACGGACAGTTCATCGGCTTGAGCTGGTAGAGCGAGTCGTCCAACTCCATGGGTTTGAACATGTCGTCTTGATAGAACTCGGCATGTCCCGAGGTCTCCCACAGGCCGTGGCGCGCCACGTGTGGCGTCGTTACGAGTCCGTATCCGCGCGCGACCAATTGCTCGCGCAGCCAGTCTTCCATCACCCGCCGGATCGTACCCCCCTTGGGATGCCAGAAAATCAGGCCTGGACCGGCCAGTTCTTGGATGCTGAACAGATCCAGCTGCTTGCCGAGTTTTCGGTGGTCACGCCTCTTGGCCTCCTCCAACCGATTCAGGTGGGCTGTGAGCGCTTTCTTGGAGAAGAAAGCCGTGCCGTAGACGCGTTGCAGCTGCTCGCGTTTTTCGTCGCCTTTCCAATACGCCCCGGCCACCGATAGCAGCTTGAAGGCCTTGATCCTGCCCATCGACGGGATGTGCGGG
>LXNI01000570.1_pt1 | contig 40989 bp, 26 predicted proteins | sample 809091 | NCBI WGS metagenome assembly LXNI01 (sample SAMN04870527, study PRJNA318959) | sponge metagenome | biome: 01000161; feature: marine sponge reef; material: water | host: Sarcotragus foetidus | place: Greece: Milos, Mediterranean Sea | collected 2013-05-29 | depth 5-7 m
ACCGCGGTGGCGGAGGGGACGGCGACGGTGACGGTGACGGCGTCGGACCCGGACGGGCTGTCCGCCACGCAGAGCGCGGAAGTAGCGGTGGAGGCCCGCACCGGATTCCGGGACGACTTCGACACCGAAGCCAGTCTGGACGACTGGGAGATCAGCAACGCCGACGCCGAGATAGTGGATGGCGTTCTCCGCCTGACCAATACCATCGAAGGTCGGCTGGGGATCGCGGAACGCGAGGTCGCGCCGATACTGACAGACTGGACAATCCGGGTCAGGATGGGCCGAGCCGCAAACGAAGGAACGGTGCGGGTGTATTGGCTCACGGGAGATGCTGCTCTCCCTGCCCTCGGTGTCATCCTCGGCCCTAGCGATGAACGCAACTACACGTTCCTGTATTTCGACGCGGAGGCGGGTTGGTTCTTACTCACCAATCTCAGCGGCAACTCGGATGCGATCCGGGACGAGCCAGGTGAGTTCACGGATCTCACGGTGGGACGTGACGGCAATGACTTTTTCCTGTCGGCGGGTGACATGGAAATCTGGAGATTCGAGCCCAACGCGAGATTCACCCCCGCCATGGAGAGGGTGACCAGTATCTGGTTGGTGGGTGGGGGCGGCGCCGGCCCCACACAGCTCTTCGACTGGATAGACGTGACCGGCACCGAGACCAGCGCGGACATGTCCGACGGAGCGGGAGCCGCCCGGAGACACGATCTAGCGCGCAAGGTCATTGAGGCTTCGGTTCAGAAGCCGGTCCGGCTGGACAAGCTCCCCGGAACGCGCGGAAACGGGAGAGACCGCTAGGTTGTGCCGTTGACGCCGTCCTCGGCGCCGGGAGGTTGCTCCCCGGCAGGGCGGCTAGTTCGCCGAAACGAGTCCGTCTGTTCCAAGGGAAAGGAGCCGTCCTAGCTTGGGTCTGGATCCTGCACGGCTGGATGTCCCAACCGAAGCCCCTGTACTCGTGAGGGGTCGCCAACCGGTAATGCGGCGCTCCAGTTCACGCCGCGGCGGGCGAAGCCTGATGGCGGCGGCGGGCGAAGCCTGATGGCGGCGGCGGTCGCATGGGCCGCCTGCGGCGATGTGGACCAGGACATCGCGGGTCCGCCCTCCGTCCAGAACCGGGGGCCTCAGGCCGTGGGCACGATCACGGCACAGACCGTAGCCGTCGGCGAGACGGCGACCGTCGACGTGTCTTCCTACTTCAGCGACCCAGATGGCGACGCGCTTGACTGCACGGTGGTGTCGTCGGACGAGGCCGTCGCCGTCGTTCTGGGCTGTGCTGGGCGCGCAGTGAGGACGGATTGCCCTTCTTAGGCCTCATGGAGTTCGACGTGGCCGACCTCGACGGGCTCGAGCGGTTAGGTAAGCTGGAGGAGACGGTCGCCCACGAGATGGGGCATGTGCTGGGAATCGGCACCCTGTGGGATGGTCTGGGACTGCTCCGCAACCCCGCCTGGGACACGGAGCCGCCGGATACGCACTTCACGGGCCCGCTGGCGATCGAAGCCTTTGACGAGGCTGGTGGCAGGGGCTACCGGGGCGCCAAGGTGCCGGTGGAAAACACCGGCGGCCCCGGAACGGAAAACGCCCATTGGAGGGAAGCGGCCCTGATGCTCGAGCTCATGACGGGGTACATGAACATCGGGGGGTCCGAACCGTTGAGCGCGATCACCATCCAGTCGCTCGCGGACATCGGCTACGAAGTCGACGTTACTCTGGCCGAACCCTACCGGCTCCCGAGCGCGGACGCCGCGCGGGCGATCGATCCGGACCGGCTGCTTCCGTACGGGGACGACATCTGGCGAGGTCCAATCGTCATCATGGATCCGGACGGGCGAATCGTACGCGTGATCCCGGGCTGAGGTCGGCGACCTCCAGCCCTGGAGAACCCTCGCGCTGCCGGTTGTAGTTGGGCGTCGGCCCGCGAAGCCGCGCCCAGACCGCGTCGCAACTCGCAAGCACTTCTGCGCTGAGCGGCGGCGCGTCGAAGGCGGCGAGGTTTTCCGCGGTGAAGAGACCAGCGCGGACATGTCCGACGGGGCGGACGCCGCCAGCCGGGAAACGGAATCCGGAACTCCCGGTCCCGGGGATGCGCTCCCTACACGGCGCCCCTGCGTGCCCAGACCCCGCTCCCGTCTCTTCTCCGTCCCCTTGACACCCCCTATTCGGATAGAGGTGTTTCTAGGATAGATCTGCGATCTTATGTTCACATCCCGCTCCCGCTTCCCGGGGCACGGTAACGTCACCAACTACAGGGAATGCGAACATGGGCAGCAAGAGGATCGTCACCGCGCGGCGTTTTCGATCACAGCCGAGAATGCTCTGCCCGTCCCTGATCCTGGCGGCTCTTGTTGGGATAACCTCCTGTGGAGGAGACGGGACGACGGATCCGCCGCCTCCGCCTCCGCCACCCGCACCGGTAGCTCCGGTGGCGGTGGGTTCGATCCCGGCGCAGGTCCTCATAGCGGGAGAGGAGGTCACGGTGGATGTGACCCCCTTCTTCAGCGATCCCGATGGGGGCACGCTGACGTACACGGCCACCTCGTCTGACGAGGCGGTGGTCGCGGTCTCGCTGTCGGGGAGCAACCTGACGGTGACGGCGGTGGCGGCGGGGACGGCGACGGTGACGGTGACGGCGTCGGATCCGGACGGCCTGAACGCGACGCAGAGCGCGGAGTTGACGGTGGAGGCGGCGAACCAGGAGCCGGAAACGGTGGGGACGATCCCGCCGCAGTCGCTGAACGTGGGCGATGAAGTGCCCGTGGACGTGTCCCCGTTCTTCAGCGATCCGGACGGAGACGACCTGACGTACGCGGCGGAGTCGAGCGACGCGACTGCGGTGACGGTCGGCATATCCGGGAGCAGCCTGAGGTTGACGGCGGTGGCTGCGGGGACGGCGACGGTGACGGTGACGGCGTCGGATCCGGAGGGTCTGACGGCGACGCAGAGCGCCGAGGTGACGGTCGTACAGCCGAACCGGGCGCCGGAGACGGTGGGGGCGATTCCCGCGCAGTCGCTGACAGCGGGCGACGAAGTGACGGTGGACGTGTCCCCGTTCTTCACGGATCCCGACGGAGACGACCTGACGTACGCTGCGGAGTCGAGCGACGCGGCCGTTCTCGCGGTCGGCATGTTGGGCAGCAGCCTGACGGCGACGGCGGTGGCCGCGGGAACGGCGACCGTGACGGTGACGGCGACGGACCCGGACGGTCTGGCGGCGACGCAGAGCGCCGAGGTGTCGGTCGCCCAGCCGAATCAGGCGCCGGAGGGGATGGGGGCGATCCCGGCGCAGACGATGACCGAAGGCGATGCCGTGACTTTGGACGTGTCGCCCTTCTTCAGCGATCCGGAAGGAGAGGCGCTGACGTACACGGCGGAGTCGAGCGACGCGGCTGTGGTCGCCGTCAGGATCGGTGGCAGCAGGCTTGGGTTGACGGCGGTGGCCCCGGGAACGGCGACGGTGACGGTGACGGCAGCCGACCCGGAGGGCCTCACGGCGGCGCAGAGCGCGGAGGTGACCGTGGAGGCGGCCAACCGGGCGCCCGAGGGGGTGGGGGCGATTCCGGCGCAGACGATGACCGAGGGCGACGCCGTGACTCTGGACGTGTCCTCGTTCTTCAGCGATCCGGATGGAGACGACCTGACGTACACGGCGGAGTCGAGCGACGCGGCCGTGCTCACCGCCGGCATCGAGGGCAGCAGCCTGACGGTGACCGCGGTGGCTGCGGGTACGGCGACGGTGACGGTTACGGCGTCGGACCCGGACGGCCTGTCCGCAACGCAGAGCGCGGAAATAGCGGTGGAGGCCCGCACCGGATTCCGCGACGACTTCGACACCGAAGCCAGTCTGGACGACTGGGAGATCTACAACGCCGACGCCGAGATAGTGGGTGGCCTTCTCCGCCTGACCAACACTATCGACGATCGGCTGGGGCCCGCGGAACGCGAGGTCGCGCCCATACTGACGGACTGGACAATTCGCGTCAGGATGGGCCGAGCCGCAAACGCCGGAACGGTGGACGTGTACTGGTCCACGGGAGACGCTCGTTACTCCGTGTATGGTGTCAGTCTGGGACCCAACGAGGGATTCAACTACACGTTCCTCCAGTTCGACGAGTCTGCGCAACGCTGGTACTACTTTGACGGTCTGAGCGGGAACTCGCGCGCCGTCCAGGACGGCCCCGGTGAGTTCACGGACATCACGATTGCGCGAGATGGCGAAGAGGTTGTCCTGACGGCGGGAGACACCGAACTGTGGAGAATCGCGCCGGGGCCGGATAGCGACCCATCCCTCAATTCGCTGAGCAGGGTGACCGCGATCGCGCTGGCGGCTTTCGGTGACGCCGGCTCAACACAGCTCTTCGACTGGATAGACGTGACCGGTACGGAGATCAGCGCGGACATGTCCGACGGGGCGGGAACCGCCCGGAGACTCGATCTGGCGCACAAGGCCATTGAGGCTCCCGTTCGGAAGCCGGTCCGGCTGGATATCTCAAGCCAGGCCGTCTCGCTCGTGAAGGGTCGCTGACGGGGGGCAATGCAGCGCTCCCGTTCACGCCACGGCGGACGTAGCCTGATGGCGGCAGCCGCGGTCGCTTGGGCCGCCGCCTGCGGCGATGCGGGCCAGGACATCGCGGGTCCGCCCCCCGTGCAGAACCGGGGGCCTCAGGCGGTGGGCACGATCCCCGCGCAGAGCGTCGCCGCCGGCGAGACGGCGGCCGTCGACGCGTCTTCCTACTTCAGCGACCCCGATGGAGATGCTCTTTCCTACGCTGCGGTGTCGTCGAACGCGGACGTCGCCGGAGTTTCCGTGTCGGGCAGTTCCGTTCTGGTCACTGCAGTCGCGCGGGGCGGTGTGACCATCACCGTGACGGCGCGCGATCCACGGGGTCTGCTCGCGCAGCAGCGCTTCCAGGTGACGGTGCCGAACCAAGGGCCCGAGGCGGTGGGCGAAATCCCGGCGCAGACGGTGTCCGTCGGCGAGACGGGAAGGGTGGACGTGTCGTCCTACTTCGGCGACCCGGACGGGGACACCCTTTCCTATACGGCGGCTTCGTCGAATACCGGGGTCGCCACCGTCTCGGCGTCGGGCAGTTCCGTTGCCGTAGCGGCGCTTGCGAAGGGCGCGGTGACAGTCACGGTGACGGCGCGCGATCCACAGGGTCTTGCCGCCCAGCATCGCTTCCAGGTAGTAGTGCCGAACCGCGGGCCCGAGGCCGTCGGGACGCTTCCGTCGCGGACTCTGCTTGCGGGCGAGACGGAGACCGTGGTTGCGTCTTCCTACTTCAGCGACCCGGATGGCGACGCGCTCAAGTACACGGCGTTGTCGTCGAACGCCGGAGCCGTCACTGTGTCCGTGTCGGGCGACTCCGTTGCAGTTACGGCGCTGGCGCAGGGCGTCGCGATGGTCACGGTCACCGCAAGCGATCCGGACGGCGTGGAGGCGGAGCAGCAATTCCGGGTGACTGTGCCGAACCGGGGGCCGCAGGCGGTGGGCGAGATTCCCGCTCAGACCGTCACCGCCGGCGAGACGGCGGCGGTGGACATGTCTCCGTATTTCACCGATCCGGACGGGGATCGACTCTCGTACGCGGCGGTATCATCGAACGCCCGGGTCGCGGGCGCCCAGGTGTCGGGCGATTCCGTCGTGGTGACGGCGTTCGCGAGGGGTGTGGTGATCGTCACGGTGACGGCGCGCGACCCGCAGGGTCTGGCCGCCCAGCAGCGCTTCGGGGTGACGGTGCCGAACCGAGGGCCGGAGACGGCGGGAGAGATCCCCGCGCAGAGCTTGTCCGCGGGCGAGACGGCGACGGTGGACGTGTCTCTGTACTTCAGCGACCCGGAGGGAGACGAACTTTCCTACGAAGCGACTTCAGCGGACGCCGGGGTCGCCGAAGTCTCCGTGACCGGTAGTGCCGTCGTGGTCACGGCGCTCGCGGAGGGGGTTGTCACGGTGACGGTGACCGCGAGCGATCCGGCGGGCTCGAGCGTCGCCTCTCCGTTTGAAGTGACCGTTCTGGGTCCGCCACCGGACCCCTTCAAGATCGAACTCGTCTTCGTGTCGTCCGTGACCCGGACCCAGAGGGCTGCCTTCGTCCGGGCGGCGGAGCGCTGGATGGAGATACTGGCGCCGACGGAACTCCCCGACCTGCGGATGTACCGCACCCTGACCTGCGGTGAAGACCCGAGGTTTGCGCGATTTGTGGAGACGATCGACGACCTGATCATCATGGCGGCCATCGACGAGATCGATGGTCCAGGCGGCATGCTGGCACAATCTAACTGGTGCTGGGCGCGCCGGGGGACCCTGTTCCCCTTCTATGGCCGCATGGAGTTCGACGCGGCCGACATCGATCGGCTCGCGCGGCAGGGGAGCCTGGAGGAGACCATCCTTCACGAGATGGGGCATGTTGTCGGGATCGGCACCACCTGGGATCGCCTGGGCCTGATCCGCAACCCCGCCTCGGACGCGGAGTCGCCGGATACGCACTTCACGGGCCCGCTGGCGATCGAAGCCTTCAATGAAGCGGGTGGCACGGGCTACCGGGGCGCGAAGGTGCCGGTGGAGAACATGGGCGGCCCGGCGGCGCGTAACGCCCATTGGAGGGAAGCGGTCCTGGTGCACGAGCTCATGACGGGGTACTTGAACATCGGGGGGTCCAATCCGTTGAGTGCGATCACCATCCAGTCGCTCGCGGACATCGGCTACGAGGTCGACGTTACCCTGGCCGAACCCTACCGGCTCCCGAGCGCGGACGCCGCGCGGGCAATCGAAGCGGCACCGCGGATTCCCTACGGGGACGACATCTGGAGGGGGCCGCGGGTCCTCGCCGACCCGGATGGCCGCATCGTGCGCGTGATTCCCGGTCCAGACGGCGACGACCGCCGCCGCTACTAACGGTTGTAGTTGGGCGTCGGCCCGCGAAGCCGCGCCCAGACCGCGTCGCAACTCGCAAGCACTTCTGCGCTGAGCGGCGGCGCGTCGAAGGCGGCGAGGTTTTCTTCGAGGTGCTCGAGGCGGGAGGCGCCGAGGATGATGCAGTCCGCGCCCACCTGCGCCCGCAGCCAGCCCAGCGCGAGTTGCACCGGGGTGAGGCCCGCGTCGCGCGCGATTGTCCCGACCTCTGAGACGGCGTGGAAGTACTCGTCGTGCCAAAAGCGGTCGAGGTACATGCGGTTGCCGTCGAAGCGCGTCCCCGGCAGCGGTGCTCCCGACCGCTGTTTCCCGGTCAGCAGGCCGCCCGCGAGCGGGTTGTAAACGACGTTCGAGATGCCGTAGCGCTCGGTGAAGGCGAGGTATTCCTGTTCGATCCCGCGCGCCGCGAGGTTGTACATCGGCTGCGCGATCCACGGCTTCGCCCATCCCTCGCGCTCGCAGATGGAGAACATCTCGCTCATCTGCCACGCACTGTAATTGGACGTCGCCGGATAACGGATGAGCCCCTCCAGCCGGAGTTCTTCCAGCGCCGCGAGACTCTCCTCTATCGGCGTGTCATAGTCCGGCAGATGCAGGTAATAGATGTCGAGATAGTCGGTCCCGAGCCTCCGCAGCGAGTCATCGATCCCGCGCCGGATCGCGTCGCGTGAGAGGCCCGTGTATTTGACCGGGTCTCCCATCGGATTACACACCTTGCTTGCGAGGAGGATCTCTCCGCGCCGGTCCCCGAGGACCTCCCCCAGGATCTCCTCGGACAGGCCCTGGTTGTAGACGTTCGCGGTGTCGAAGAAGTCGACGCCGCGCTCAAAACAGAGATCCACCATCGCCGCGGCGGTATCGATGTCGGTCTGCGACCCGAAGGTCATCGTGCCCATGCAGGCGCGGGACACCTCGAGATCGGTATTGGCGAGTTTTCTTCTCTCCACGTTCTTTCGTATCCTCCCGTAGGGTGCAGGTGGCCGGAGAACGCCCGCTCGCAGTGGGGGCGCACCGACCGGCGCCGGCAACGTAGCAGAACCCGAGCGGGGGACGGAACAGATGACGACTGGCCCGGTCCGGACGCGGTCACTTGAGGAACTCGCGGCCGACGCGGCGGCGCGCTACGCGGCGGCGAATCCCCTGAGTCAGGCGAGCTTCGAGCGCTCGACGAACTACCTGCCGGGGGCGGACACGCGAACGGTCAACCACTACGACCCCTTTCCCGTCACCATCGTCCGTGGCGAAGGGTCGCGGCTCCACGACCTCGACGGGCACGTCTACGTCGATTTCCTCAACGACTACACCGCCGGGCTCTACGGCCACTCGAATCCCGCCATCCGGGCCGCGATCGTGGAGGCGGCGGGGAAGGGCCTCACCCTCGGCGGGCCGAGCCCGAACCAGCAGGAATTCGCCGAACTCATCTGCCGGCGCTTTCCGTCCGTCGACCGCCTGCGCTTCACGAACTCGGGGACGGAGGCGAACCTCATGGCGGTCAGCCTGGCTCGGGCTGTGACCTGCCGGGAGGGGGTGCTCGTGTTCAACGGCGCGTATCACGGCGGACCGTTGAACTTCACCGGCCCGGACCGGCGTCTCAACGTGCCATTCCCGTGGATGGTCGCGGACTACAACGACGCCGAATCGGCGCGATCCCTCATCGCGGAACGGGCGACCGAACTCGCCTGCGTGCTCGTCGAGCCCATGCTCGCGGGCGGCGGGTGCATCCCCGGAACCCGCGTGTTCCTCAACGCGCTGCGGGATGCGACGAACCGGGCCGGCGTCCTGCTGATCTTCGACGAGGTCCAGACGTCGCGGCTCGCCCCGGGCGGCCTGCAGGAAGCGCTCGACATCCACGCCGACCTCACGACCTTCGGAAAGTACCTTGGGGGCGGCGCTTCCTTCGGCGCCTTCGGGGGGCGCGCGGACCTCATGGACCGCTTCGATCCCCGACAGGAGAATCACCTCAGCCATCCCGGCACCCACAACAACAACTCGCTGACCATGGCGGCGGGCCTCGTGGGCCTGCGCGACGTGTTCACGTCCGACGCGGTGCGCCGGCTGACGGTGCGGGGAGACGCGCTGCGGGCCGCCCTCAACGGGGTCGCGGCGGCGAGGGACGCGCCCGTGCAGGTCACGGGCCGTGGTTCGATCATGACGGTCCACTTCCAGCGGACGCCGATTCGGCGGGGCGCCGACGTTGCCCACACGCCGATGGCCGCCCGCGACCTCTTCCAGCTCGAGATGCTGCTGGCGGGCTTCTACGTGGCTCGCCGAGGGTTCGTCACGGTCTCGCTGGCCCACGACGATGAAGACTGCGACGCGTTCGTCGCCGAGTTCGACGCCTTCCTCGGGAGACACGCCGCCGCCATCGACGCCGCGCTCGCGTGAAGCCTGGACGCCGCGAGTTCGACTCTTCGGCGCCCTCGGAGTGACGCGATCCGGTCTGCGCCCGTCCTTGTCCGGGGTCCTTCATTCGGTTCCCCGGAGGGGTCCACAGCACGACCAGGGAGAGGGAGATGGTTGACGCTTTGAGTTCGCGACGCCCACGAATGACGGCGGCGCTGATGGTGGTTCCGCTGACGATCGGCGCCGGATCCGCCGCGGCTCAGGACGCGGGCGACTGCGGGGATCGGGCCTCGCTGAGTGTCCTCGTCACGGAGGAGTCAGGGGCCCTCAATCTTCCCGGGGCCACGATCGTCCTCCGCTGGACGAGCGATCAGGTGTTCAGACCCCTGCGCGAATCCGCCGGAGCGGACGGGAGTTTCTCGCTCTGTGTCCCGGCTGATGCGCGGGCGGCGACGCTGTGGGCGGAGTTCGGGGATGATTCGAGTGAAGAGACGACCGTCACCTTCGAACCCGGCACGCCGTACGAGGTTCACCTGCGCGTCCTGTTCGGAGACGCTGAGCCCGGAAGGATCGTGGGCCGCGTTCTCGACGCGACGACGGAGGATCCCGTGGCCACGGCCACGGTGTCGTTGAGCGGCCGGCCCGCGGAGGTGCAGAGCGACCGCCAGGGCCGGTTTGCACTCACCGGTGTGCCCGCCGGGCCGCACCTGCTCGAGGTCGACAGGATCGGCTACGCCTCCCTGCGCTATGAGGTGACGGTGGTCCGCGGACTGAGCACGGAACTCCAGATCGGCCTCGTGCCCGCGCCGGTCGAGATGGAACCGCTCGTGGTGACCGCAACCCGACCGCGACGGCTGGAAGTCAACGGGTTCTACGACCGCAAGTACTTCGGCGAACTGATCGGCGGTGGCACCTACTTCACGGTGGAGGACATCGACCGCCGGCGTCCGCTCCGCGTCTCGCACATGCTCGCCGACGCGCCCGGCATCCGACTTCGGTGCCCCGGCTCCGGGTTCCGCGACTGCTGGGTCGAGAGCTCAAGGGCATCCGGAGGATTCACGCCCGGGGGCTGTGAACTCAGCGCCTACCTCGATGGTTCTCCGATTCCGGTCCGGGAGCTGGACACGCTTGTGCTGCCGGTGGAGGTCGGGGGCATCGAAGTGTACCAGGGGGCCGGCGAGTTGCCGCCCGAGTTCGGTGGATACGACGCGCGCTGCGGGGCCGTCGTGATCTGGACGAAGTAGCCGGGCCGCCGTCCTCTACCTCACGCGCACGTGCTTTTCGAGCATGCGGCGGCGCACGACGCCGCCGTAGACGTTGCCGTCCGCATCGACGCCCACGGCTTCGGCCCCGCTGTGCTCGATCGTCGTGGACTCGATGTCCTCGATGAAGTACGAGACGGAGCCGTCGCGCGCGCTCCCCACGCGGATCCCCTTCTTCCAGCCGGGGTTGTTCGGCCCCCAGCTCTCCGAGTCGGCGACGTAGATCGTGTCGTCGTCATCGATGAAGATCCCGCTCGGCCGGCTGAACTGTTTCCACTCCTCCAGGAAGGTTCCGTCCTCGAGGAAGAGCTGGATGCGGTTGTTCGCCCTGTCGCCGATGAAGATCCGGCCCTGCGAGTCCCTCGCGATGGCGTGCGGCGTGCTGAACTGGCCGGGTCCCGAGCCGGGCCCGCCCCACGCGTCGAGAAAGTCACCTTCGGGACTGAAGCGGACGACCCGGTCGTTCCCCTCGCCGTGACCCTCGGTGACGAGGAAGTCGCCGCCGGGGAGGACGAGGACATCGGTCGGCTGATTGAAGACGTCGGGCCCGAGGCCCGCGACGCCGGCCTGCCCGAGCGTGAGCAGGAGTTCGCCGTCGGGGCTGAACTTGAACACCTGGTGCCCTAGTTCTCCGTTCCCGCGCGCGTCGGTGGCCCACACGTTCCCGTCGTAGTCGACGTGGAAGCCGTGCGGATAGTTGAGCAGGCCCGCACCCCACGAAGCGAGCGCCCGGCCGGACATGTCGTACTTGACGATCGGGTCCTCGGGACGGTCCGCGCAGCTGTTCTCGAAGCAGCGGTGCATGACGTAGAGATTGCCGTCGGGTCCCTGCTCGACGCCCGTGACCTGTCCCCACTGCACCGCGCCGGGGGGCAGCTCCGCCCAGGGCTCGATGCGCTCGTAGGGGCCGGGCAGGTCGTTGACGGGCTCGACCTCGGCTGTGGCCTCGGGCTCCGCGCCGCAGGCCGCGAGTAACGGGATCAGGCCGACGAGGGCCGCGGCTGCCATTCTCCCCAACGTCAGTTCGATGCGTGTCATGCTTCGTCTCCCTCGTCTCCCTCGGGGTTGGCGGACTTCTCGTCCCGGGCGGGCCGGCGACCGGTGCGGATCACGCCTTCCTGCGCCACCGAGGCCACGAGCGCTCCGTCCCGGGCGAAGAACGTGCCCCGCGTGAACGCCCGCGCGCCACTCGCGACCGTGCTCTCGGTCACGTACAGGAGCCAGTCGTCGATCCGGAAGGGACGGTGGAACCAGATCGCGTGATCGAGCGAGGCGCCCATCAGGTCGCGGTCGAAGAAGGTACGTCCGTGTGGGACGAGCGCGGCGCGCAGCAGCCCGTAGTCGGAGGCGTAGGCGAGCACCGCCTGGTGATCGAGCGGGTCATCGCCCAAGTCTCCGACCGTACGAATCCAGGCCCGCCGGACGGGCCTGTCCGGCTTCGGTCTGAAGGGGTCGAGCGGGGCCACGGGACGCCGGTCGAGCGGCCGATCCTGGGTGAGCAGGGAGCGCAGCGGCTCCGGGACGCGCTCGGCGTTCCGCCGGATGATGTCGATCTCGGATTCGAGTGCCTCGGGCGGCAGCACCTCCGGCATCTCGTCCTGATGCGCGATGCCGTCCTCCGTCTTGTGGAACGAGGCGGACATGTTGAAGATCGCGCGCCCGTGCTGGATCCCCGTCACGCGCCGCGTCGTGAAGCTGCGTCCGTCGCGCAGGCGGTCCACGAAATAGACCACCGGGATCTCCAGGTCTCCGGGGAGGATGAAATATCCGTGCAGCGAGTGCGCCGCCCGGTCCTCGGTCTCGACCGTGCGGCGCGCGGCCACGAGCGCCTGGGCGAGCACCTGCCCGCCGAAAATCCGCCCGGAGCCGATGTCCCGGTTCTGTCCGCGGTAGATGTTCCGCTCTACCGGCTCGAGGTCGAAGAGATCGACCAGATCGCGCGCGGTGTAGGTCAAGGAAAGCTCTGCGGCGGCACGCGGCGAAGGGTGGCCTGCTCGAAGGCATAGGCGAGTTCGATGAGCCGTGGCTCGCTGCAGGCTGCCCCCGTGAACCCGATCCCGAACGGTGCGGGTCGCGCGTCGAAGCCATCGGGGAAGGGCGGCGTCGGCGCATTGGCCACGAAGCCGAACGGCACGACGATATGCGGATACTGCGCCCGCGCTGCCAGCGCGGCCCCCCGGCTCCCCGGCGTGAAGATCGCGTCGAGGTCGTATTCCTCCAGCACCGCGTCGATCCCCCGCACCTGGCTGAGAAGCGAGTCCTTCGCCATGTCCGCCGCGTTCCGGGCCCGGTCCGCCTCCACGTCCATCTCATCGGAGATGTCGTAGCGCGACTGCTCGTACTTCATCGACCCCGCGTCGCGGTGTTCGAGGTTCCATTCGCGCAGTTCGGTAAGCGTTTTCACCGGCGCCGACGGCCCGAGGGATTCCAGCCATGCGTCGAAGTCCCGTTTCATCCCGTACTTGAAGTTGACCGAACAGCCCTCGTCCGAACCCTTGGCCTGGTGCCCGCCGATGCAAAGCGGCCAGGCGTTGAAGTTCGCGTCGGGGTCCGGGTCGACGAAGCTGGGGATCTCGGCCGGGTCCACGATGACCGCGCCCGCCGCCTCGAGCACCGCGATCGCCTCGGACATGAGCGCGGCAGCCTCCTCGTTCAGCCCGCCGATCGTCTCTCCTCCGACCTCCACGGACTCGTAGTAGAAGGCCCGGGGGATCCCGATCCGGGCGCCCTCAAGCCCGTCGGCGTTCAGGAACGGCGTGTAGTCCCGGCCCGGTGGCGCCTCGCAGCGCGCGGTGGGCGCGTCGTTCGGGTCGGGCGCGGCTCCTTCCATGGCCCCGAGCATGATCGCCGCGTCGGTCACCGTGCGGGCCATCGGTCCCGCCATGTCGTGATCGAGCGTCACGGGCGCCACGCCCCACCGGCTCACGCGGGCGATCGTCGGCCGGATCCCCACAAGCATGTTCGCGTTGGAGGGGCTGATGATCGATCCACCCGTGTCCGTCCCCACGTTCGCGGCCCAGAAGCTGGCGGCCGTCCCGATCCCCGAACTGGATCCGCCCGTGGTGAGCGCGGGCCGCCCGTCGTTTCGGTCCTCGCGCGGGTCGCGGCGCGGGTCATAGGGGTTGAGGCCGTAGCCGGTGAGGGCGTTGTAATTGCCGGGCATCTGATTCGGCGGCCCCGCCATGAAGTTCGCGAACTCCGTGAGCCCCGCCTTGGCGATGATGACCGCGCCCGCTTCGCGCAGGTTCGTCGTCAGCGTAGCCTCGTACGGCGGAAAGTAGCCCTCGAAGGCGAGCGAGCCCCCCGTCGTCGGGATGTGCGTCGTGTGGATGTTGTCCTTGAGCGCGACCGGGACGCCGTGCAGCGGCCCGCGCACGTTGCCCGCCGCCCGTTCGGCGTCGAGCGCCTCGGCTTCCTGGAGCGCGTTAGGGTTGATCGAGACCGCCGCGTTCAGTTGCCACTCGTAGCGCGCGATCCGCGCCAGGTGCTCCATCACGAGCTGACGCGACGTGAGCCTCCCGCTCTCCATCGCCGCCGTCATCTGGGGGATCGTCGCCTCCACCACGTCGAACGGCTCCGCCTCGGCGGACGGAGCCCCGCAGCCGGCCGCTGCCACGAGGCACGCCGCCAGGGCTCCGGCCATCCTGGCGCGGGAGAAAACGCCTGAAGCTGACCTCATGGGACCCTCCGATTCGCAGGACTTTGGCGCGGCACTCGAATCTGGCCGTGCGCTCGCCGTATAGTAATGGATCGTTCGCTGTCCGCCGTAGCCTCGACCCGGGGAGACCGCCGTGTCCAGCCACCGCCTCCTTCGCCGCGCCGCCATGGCGCTCGCCGTCTGCGCGCTCGCAACCGTCGCCGTCCCGTTATTGCGAGCGCCGCTTCACGCCCAGGATCTCGACGCGACGCGCCCGATCGACCGCCTCGACACCGTGTGGATCGAGGAAATGACGTGGATGGAGGTGCGCGACGCCCTCGCCGAAGGGATGACGACCGCAATCATCGGCACCGGGGGCATCGAACAGAACGGTCCCTACCTGGCCAGCGGCAAGCACAACTTCGTGCTGCAGGCCACCGCGGAGGCGATCGCGCGCGAACTGGGGAACGCGCTCGTCGCCCCCGTCATCAAGCTCGTCCCGGAGGGGAGCATCGATCCGCCCTCCGGGCACATGCGGTACCACGCCACGATCAGCGTCCGGCAGGAGACGTTCGAGGCCATGCTCACCGACGTATTGGGCAGCCTCGCCGCGCACGGATTCGAGAACCTCGTCCTCATCGGGGACAGCGGCGGCAACGTCAGCGGCATGGAGAACGTCGCCGCCGCCCTGAACCACGCCTGGGCCGGCCGATCGGCCCGCGTCCACTTCATCCCCGAGTACTACACCGAAGACATCTACAGTTGCGACTTTCTGAAGGAGGAACTGGGGATATTCCAGCAACCGGACGAGTGCGTCGCCACCCGCAACGAGTACCACGACGACTATCACTATTCGTCAATCATGTCGACGGTCGATCCGAGCACGATCCGGGCGAATCAGCGCATGGACGCCGGACTCTTCTCCATCAACGGCGTCGACCTCTCGCCGGTGGAGCGGACGATCGAGAACGGTCGACGACTCGTCGACTACCGCGCCGGGATCACCGCCCGCGCTATCCGCCGCGCCATCGACGGCAACGACTGACGCACGCCGGATTCGTTCAGGCCGCGTCTACCTCCCTGTCACAATGTCAGTTGCGGGGATCGGAACCGCCGCCGCCCTGCGGCCGTCGGTCCCAGTAGTCGGTCGGACGGTCGTCGCTCATGAGCGCGTCCTCGTCCACCCAGTAGTGCTCGCCGAACGGCTTGGGGTCCGGCCACACCTCGTCGAGCGTGTCCGCGTCGTACACGATCCCGTCCTTCACCACGAGACGGAGGTCCGTGGTGTTGCGGATGTCGTCCAGCGGGTTCGAGTTGAGGACGATGAAGTCCGCCAGCTTGCCCTCGGCGAGCGATCCGGTCTCGTGCTCCAGACCCAGGAAGTGGGCCCCGTGGATCGTCCCGATCTCGATCCCCGTCATCTCGTCGGTCCCGGCCGCGGCCATCCACACTTCGTAGTGGGAACCGAGGCCGTGCAACTGCCCGTGTGAGCCGATCGCCCCCCAGCCGCCCTCCTCGATGATGTCGCCGAGGCCGCGCGCGAGGAGGGGGAAGCTGTAGTCGGTCTCCGGGCGCATCATGCGGCGCCGGGTGGAGGGGATGAGCATCCGCCACGGGAGCCAGCGGCGCATCTTCTCGTCCTTCCACACCTCGTACGTCTGGAAGAAGTACTCCTCGTTCCACGCGCTGGGACCGCCGACGATGAAAGTGGGGGAATACACGGCGTCGGCGTGGCCGAAGAACTTGGCCACGTCTCCGTACAGGGGCACGTAGCTCATCGGGTGCTCCCACCCGGTATGGCCGTCCATGATCATGCCCATGTTGTACTCGATGTCGCCGCCCTCGGCGGTGACGCGCAGGCCGCGCTCGCGGGCCGCCTCCGTGACCCACTGCCGCTGGTCGCGCCGCGGCTGGAGGTACTCCTTGATCATCACCGCGCCCCACGACGCGAGGCGCGCCACGTTCTGGTCCGCGACCTCCCGGGTCGTGATCTCGTTCTGGCGCGCTCCGTCGCCCGAGTACACGGGGTCACCGGTGCTGTAGGTGCGCGGGCCGATCATCGCTCCCGCTTCGACGAGTTCCGCGGCGGGGAAGACGTTCGAGGACCATTGCGAGTTGTCGAGTGTTGTCGTGATCCCGTACGCCATGTAGATCGCCGACTCCCAGTTACGCTGCGGGATCACGCCCACGTGGTCGCGGTGATGGTGTGCGTGCATGTCGATGAGGCCGGGCATGATCGTCGTGCCGGAGGCGTCGATCACGTGGTCCGCGCCGGCGGTGTCGCAGTCGCCGATGCAGGCCAGGCGGCCGTCCCGCACGACGATGTCGCCGCCCTCGATGACCTCGCCGTCCTCGACCGTGATGATCCGCGCGCCGGTGAAGGCGACGCTCCCGCGCGCGATGTGGCGCGGGAGTTCGAGGTCGATCGGCGTCTCGGCCGTCTCGCCGCTGTCGGGGTTGTGCGTGTAGTAGCGCGGACCGCTCACGAACTCGAGCGTGTTCGCGTCCCGCCAGCGGGGGTGGATGCCGCCCTCGAAGCTGACCTGCGTGACCGGGAGCTGGCCGCTGCGCTTGGCGATGCGGACGATGTTGGACCCCGTCCCGCCGTACGGGAACGGCATCCGGTACACGTTGTCGCCCTCCTGGAAGGCGAGCCACGCCCCGTCCGGCGACACTGCCGCCTCATCGGCGTCCGGCAGCGTGAAGTGGACGCGGCGGTCGCTCCCGTCGAGGCGGATGGAGGCGATCTCGGTCCCCGCCGGCTCGCCGTCGTCCGGCCCCAGGGCCTCCGGGTAGAAGAGGCGGCCGTCCGGCCCGAAGGACGCCTGCGCGACGGGCCGCCGCGGCATGAGCGGACGCCCGCCCGCGTAGGGCCGCGCCACCTTGGTGATCAGCGTCGCTTCGCCACCCTCGGCCGGCACGCGCACGAAGTCGAAGAACTGGTTGCTGGCCACGGTGCGGCCGTGGCTCGTCGCCCCCGACCCGCGGGTAACGACGATGTCGCGTCCGTCCGGGCTCCACACGGTGTTGAGGTATTCCCCCGCCTGCGTCGTGAGCTGCTGCGGCTCGCCGCCGTCCGCGGAGACCCGCCATACGTGCCCCTGGTCGGCGTCCGCCCAGCTCGTGAAGGCGATCGAGCCCCCGTCCGGCGACCACGTGGGCGCCATCTCGAACGGTGAGAACGAGTCCGGCGTGAGCCGCCGCGGAGTCCCGTCCGGGAGGTCCATGATCCACACGCGTCCCACCGCCTGGAAGGCGAGCCGGCTCCCGTCCGGCGAGGAGGCGGTCCAGCGCGGGAACTTCACCCTGAACGTCTCGCCCAGCGCCATCTGCGGCCGCCCCGCCATCTCGGAGATCGTGCGCTGCACGCGGGCGGTGAACGGGATCGTCGTCACGGTACCCTCGAGATCGACCTGGCGGATCTTCCCGCCCGCCGAAGTCACGATCGAGCGCGAGTCCGCGGCCCAGCTGTAGCCCGGCAGATCGCGGGACACCTTCATCCCCTCCGCCATGTCCACCTCGATCGGGTCCATGAGTACGCGCTCATCCCCCGTCTCGAGGTCGCGCAACCAGAGCGCCGTGCGGGGCCCGAAGCGCAACCCATCGTGCGAGATCGTCCCGTCGGGGATGCGGCGCGCGAAGGCGAGCCAGCGGCCGTCCGGGGACGGCTCCGGCGCGATCGCCCCGCCGCTCGAGGTCTGGCCCTGCTGCACCATGAGCCCGGAGGTGATCTCGTCCACCCGCCCCGTCTCGAGGTCGAGCCGCCGGATCTGCTTGTGCCCCTGCGTCACGTCGGTCCGCCCGGACCAGGTGCCCGGGGGCGCCGTGCGGATCTGGAAGTAGAGCGACATGCCGTCCGCCGAGAACGACGGCCAGGCGGCACCGGAATAATCCGAGCCGACGAGTTGCACGCCCTCCCCGCCGTCCTTCGAGTACATCCACAGGCCCGGCGCGGGACCGCCGCCGCCCCGCCGCGTCGAGGAGCGCCGTACGACGATGAAGCGCCCGTCCGGGCTCCAGGCCGGCTCCCAGGCGCGCAGAGCCTGATCCTCGAACACCGGGCGCGGGTTCGAGCCGTCCGCGTCCATCAGCCACAGGTTGCTCTGCCCCCCGCGGTCCGAGATGAAGGCGATCGTCGAACCATCGGGCGACAGACTCGGGTGATAGTTGACGGCTACGCCGGTGTTCTGCGTGAGGACCGTCGCCTCGCCCCCCGTCACCGGCACGCGGTAGATGTGTCCGAGGAGGTCGAACACGAGCCACTCTCCGCCCGGCTCGAGGTCGATCGACATCCACGTCCCCTCATCGGTTGTGAAATCGATCTCGCGCGTCTCGCCCATCGGCGCCGTCACATCCCACGCCTGCGAGGCGTCGCCTTCCTGCGGGAGCGCGGCGGCCGCCCCGGGCGCGGCGAAGATGAGGCACAGCGCCAGCAGGCCGGACAGGCGCCGGTGGTATCCGGGAAAATCGGTCGTGGGGTCAAGCATGGTGCGACCTCCGGTCGGGGTGGATCACGATGTCGTGCGGCGCTCGAGTCGCGTGGCGTCGAGGATCCGGCTCGCCAGTTCCTCGATCGAGCAGCGCGTCGCGTCGATGAAGGGGATGTCGAGGCGCTCGAACAGCGACTGCGCCTGACGGACTTCGAAGCTCACCTGGCGGGGCGAGGCGTAGCGGCGGCCGATCCCGCGCGCGCTCCGCAACTCTCCCAGGCGATCGGGCTCGATCGTGAGCCCGTAGATCTTGTCGCGGTGCGGCGAGAGGGAGGACGGGACCCGCCGCTCCTCCAGATCGCTTCCCGTGAGGGGATAATTCGCGGCGAACACGCCGTACTGAAGGGCGAGGTACAGACAGGTCGGGGTTTTTCCCGATCTCGACACGCCGATCAGGACGAGGTCCGCCCGGTCGTATCCCTGCGGGTTCGAGCCGTCGTCGTGGGACAGCGCGAAGTTCATCGCCTCTATGCGGCGGTCGTATTCCCGGTAGTTCTGGATTCCGTGAGACACGCCCATCGCGTGCTGCGATTTGTGCCCGAGTTCCTGCTCGAGCGGGGCGAGGAAGGAGTCGAAGAAATCGAGGAAGAGGGCGTCGCTTTGCCCCACGATCTCCCGCACCGTGGCCCGCACGTCTTCCTTCACCAGTGTGCTGAAAACGATGGGCGGCGACCCCTGCACCCGGGCAGCGGCGTTGATGTTCATGGCGGCCCGTTTCGCCTTGTCGACGGTGGAGACGAATGGTACGGTGATTTTCGTGAAGTCGAGGGCGTCGAACTGCGCGATCAGGCTCTGGCCGAGCGTCTCGGCCGTGACGCCCGAATGGTCGGAGACGAAGAAAACCGTTCGTTGGGTCATCGTACGCTGATTCTCCGGCTTCAGTTCGCCTGAGACAACTGTTCAGGGTCGCCGGGAGGCCGGGGTTGGGAGTCGCCGTGTCCGGGTATATCGCGCCATTCGAGTCCATCGGGCTCACCGATCTCGAATCGGTAGGGGGGAAGAACGCCTCGCTGGGCGAGATGATCTCCCACCTCTCGGCTACCGGCGTCGACGTGCCGGGCGGCTTTGCGATCACAGCCGCGGCGTATCGCGAATTTCTCTCGGGGGACCTCGGAGACCGCATCCACACGTCGCTGGATGCGCTGGATGTTGAGGACCTTGCGGCGCTGGCCAGGACGGGCCGGGAGATCCGGGCCTGGATCGCGGCGACCCCGCTCCCGCCGGGACTCGCCGCGCAGATCGAGGGTGCGTACCGGGGCCTCGGCTCGGGCGACGGTGCGTCGGCCGGAGGCGCGTCGCCCGATGAGGTGTCCGTGGCGGTGCGGTCTTCCGCCACGGCCGAGGATCTCCCCGAAGCCTCCTTCGCGGGGCAGCAGGATACGCTCCTCAACGTCCGGGGTGTGGACGCGGTGCTCGCGGCGGTCCACGAGGTCTACGGTTCGCTGTTCACCGACCGCGCGATCGCCTACCGCGTCCACCAGGGGTTCGCGCATCGCGACGTCGCCCTCTCGGTCGGCATCCAGCGCATGGTGCGCGCGGACAGGGGTTCGAGCGGCGTGATGTTCACGCTGGACACCGAGTCCGGATTCCGGGACGTCGTGTTCATCACGAGCGCCTACGGCCTCGGCGAAACGGTCGTGCAGGGGGGCGTGAACCCGGACGAGTTCTACGTCTACAAGCCCGCCCTGCGCGCGGGACGCCACGCGATCCTGCGGCGAAACCTGGGCGGCAAGGCGATCAAGCTCGTCTACGCGGGTACGGGGGGCGCGAGCACGGACGGTTCGGACCCGGACCCGGTCGCGGCGTCGGTGGAGACGGTCGAGGTCTCGGGGGAGGACCGCAACCGATTCTCGCTCTCGGACGATGAGGTGCACGAACTGGCGCGCCAGGCGCTCCTCATCGAGGACCATTACGGGCGCCCCATGGACATCGAGTGGGCCCGGGACGGCGTCGACGGCGGTCTGCGCATCCTGCAGGCCCGCCCGGAAACGGTGCAGAGTCGCTCCGGCGGCGTGATCTCCCGCTTCACGCTCAAGGAACGGGGCCGGGTGCTCGCCGAGGGACGCAGCATCGGCGGACGGATCGGGGGCGGGCCGGCGCGCGTCATCGCATCCTCCGCCGAAGCGGGGCGCTTCCGGCGCGGCGACGTGCTCGTCACCGACATGACGGACCCGGACTGGGAACCGATGATGAAGCTGTCCGCCGCCATCGTTACGAATCGCGGCGGCCGCACCTGCCACGCCGCGATCATCGCGCGCGAACTCGGGATCCCCGCCGTCGTGGGCTGCGGCGACGCCACGGCGCAACTCGCCGATGCCGGGGACGTGACCGTCTCCTGCGCCGAGGGCGATGCCGGATTCGTCTACGAGGGGATGCTCGACTTCGAGGAGGGGGAGATCCGACTCGGCGCCATGCCGGAGATCCCGCTCAAGATCATGCTAAACGTGGGGAACCCGGACCGGGCGTTCGACTTCGCCTCGATCCCCAACCACGGCGTGGGCCTCGCCAGGCTCGAGTTCATCATCAACCGCATGATCGGCGTCCATCCGCAGGCCCTGCTCGACTTCGACGACCTGCCGGCCGAACTGCAGGCGGAGATCCGCACCCAGCACGCGGGCTACCCCGATCCGGTCGAGTTCTACGTGGAGAAGCTCACCGAGGGGATCGCCACCATCGCCGCGGCCTTCGCCCCGGAACCCGTCATCGTGCGGCTGTCCGACTTCAAGTCGAACGAATACGCGGACCTCATCGGGGGGCGGCGCTACGAGCCGTACGAGGAGAACCCGATGCTCGGCTTCCGCGGCGCCTCCCGCTACGTGTCGGAGAGCTTCCGCCCCGCGTTCGAACTCGAGTGCCGCGCGCTGCGGCGGGTTCGCCGGGGGATCGGGCTCGACAACGTGTGGGTGATGGTGCCCTTCGTCCGCACCGTGGCGGAGGCCCGGGCCGTCGTCGACCTCCTCGCCGAAAACGGCCTCTCCCGCGGAGAGGGCGGCCTGCAGCTCATCATGATGTGCGAACTTCCCTCGAACGCGCTGCTCGCCGACGAGTTCCTCGAACACTTCGACGGGATGTCGATCGGTTCGAACGACATGACGCAGCTCACCCTCGGCCTCGACCGTGATTCCGGGTTGATCGCCGACCTGTTCGACGAGCGCGACGCGGCGGTGAAGGCGACGCTCTCGATGGCGATCCGCGCCTGCACGCGGGCGGGCAAGTACATCGGGATCTGCGGGCAGGGCCCGTCGGACCATCCCGATCTCGCCCGCTGGCTGGTGGAGGAGGGGATCGAGAGCATGTCGCTCAACCCCGACACCGCCGTCGAGACGTGGATGTTCCTCGCGGGGGAGGAAGTCTGACCACGGCGAACGGAGGCGCGGGGGCGAACGGAGACACCGGCCCCCCCGGATCCGGCGGAACGGGGCTCGCGCGGCAGCTCGGACTGTGGGGGCTCGCGGCGACGGGCATCTGTTCGATGCTGGGCGCCGGGATCAACGTCGTCCCCGTCATGATCCAGCGCAGCGTCCCCGCGATCGGGGAGAACGTCCTCCCGGCCTTCGCCTTCGGCGCCTTCCCGGCCGTCCTCGCGGGCCTCGCCTACGCGATTCTGGCCTCCGCCATGCCGCGGGCGGGCGGGAGCTACGTTTTCGCGAGCCGGGCGCTCGGTCCGTACTGGGGCTTCGTGGCGAGCTTCTCGCAGTGGTTCGGCCTCTCCATCGTCATCGGCGTCGTCTCCTACCTCGTCGTCCCGTTCCTGCGCGACATCGCCGGCGCGCTCGGCATGGAGGGCGTGGCCGGTGCGCTCGATACGGGCCCGGTCCGGGTGGGGCTGGCGCTCGCGCTGCTGTGGACGTTCGCGTGGGTGAACCTGCGCGGCCTCAAGGCCTATGAGCGCACCGTCGTGCCGCTCATGATCGTGATGTTCGCCCTCGGCGCGATCGTCATCGTGGCGGGCTTCTCGTTCGACCAGGCCGACTTCGCGGCCGCGTTGCTTGCGCAGGAAGGCGTCCAGGTCCCGGCCGCCACACCTCCGCCGCTCGGACCGGCCGGCTTTCTCGCCGCGGCCGCCCTCCTCTTCGCGAGCTTCGTGGGCTTCGACGCGATCGCGCAGGCGGGCGGGGAGGCGCGGAACCCGAATCGCGCACTTCCGCTGGCCATCGGCCTCGCCGTCTTCATCGTGGGCGCCTACTACCTCCTCTTCACGGCGGCGGTCTATCACACCGTCCCGTGGGAGTTCGTCTGGGCGCGGGCTCAGGAACAGGACCTGACGGCCCCCGGGCTCCTCGGCTACGTGCTGCCGCCGGGGTGGACGGTGGCCATCGTCGCCGGCGCGGCGATCGCTCTCATCAACGACCTGCCGGCGATGATCCTCTCCGTCTCCCGTCTCGTCTTCGCCTGGGCCGAGGACAGGATCTTCCCGTCGGGCCTCGCGCGGGTGCATCCGACGTTGCGCACGCCCCACGCCGCCATCCTCCTGTCGACGGCGCTGGCCTCGGTGGCGATCCTGGGGAGCGAGTGGGCGGGGGATTTCTTCCTCGGCGTGGACCTCATGGTCACGTCGATGCTCGTCAACTTCATCATCATGTGCCTCTCCGTACTCGTGCTGCCGCGGCGCAACCCCGAGATCGCCGCGAACTTCCGGGTGCTCAGCCGCCCGGCTCTGCGAACGTGCGTGTGCGTTGCGGGGATCGTGCTGCTGGGGGCGTTTCTGGTGACCCACACGCGGAAGGATCTGACGGCGGACGTCGCGGCGTGGTATTTCCGCTCCACGCCGCTCTGGATCGGCGTCATGGCGCTGGGATCGCTCATCTATGTCCGGAAGATGGGAACGCTGCGGGCCTCCGGTGTGGACGTCGACCGCCTCTTCCGCGAGTTGCCTCCTGAATAGACCGGAACGCCGGGAACTGGCTCCCGGCCTGGAAATCTCGCGGGTGCTGACGGGACTGTGGCAGATCGCCGACCTGGAACGCGAGGGCCCGATCGATGCCGATGCCGCCGCGGACGCGATGGACGCATACAGCCGGGCGGGGTTCACGACGTTCGACATGGCGGACCACTACGGTTCGGCCGAGGAGATCGCCGGCGCGTGCGCGGCCCGGGCCCCGCATCGAGGCGGAGACCTGCAACTCCTCACCAAGTGGACGCCCGCGCCGGGCGCGCACACGCCGGAGACGGTGCGGGAAGCCGTCCAGCGGTCCCTGGACCGGCTCCGGGCCGACGCGATCGACCTCCTCCAGTTCCACGCCTGGCGCTACGCGGATCCGAGCTGGCTCGACTGCCTGTTCGCCCTCCAGGAACTGAAGGACGAAGGGCTGATCCGGCACCTCGGACTGACGAACTTCGACGCGATCCACCTCGACATGGTCCTCCACAGCGGGATCGAGGTCGCCTCGAACCAGGTCTCGTTCTCGCTCCTCGACGGGCGCGCCGCCGGCGCCATGACGGAGGTCTGTCTCCGGCACGGGGTCCAACTCCTGGCGTACGGGACGCTGGCGGGCGGCCTCCTCACTGAACGCTGGCTGGGCGCCGAAGACCCCGGCCCCGCGGGTGTGAAGACGTGGTCCGAGATGAAGTACCGGCGGTTCGTGGAGGCGGCGGGCGGCTGGGACCGCCTGCAGGGGCTGCTGGCCGCCATGCGGTCGGTGGCGGAGAAGCACGGGGCTTCGATGGCCAACGTCGCGGCGCGCGCCATCCTCGACCGGCCCGCGGTGGCCGGCGTGATCATCGGCGCCCGGCTGGGGCGCAGCGAGCACATCGCCGACAACCTGCGACTCTCGTCGCTGCGGCTGGACGCGGAAGACCGGGAAAGGCTGGCGGCGGCGGGCGCGGCGCTGGATCCCCTTCCGGGAGACTGCGGGGATGAGTATCGGCACCCCCCCTACCTGACGGCGGCGGGCGATCTCAGCGATCACCTGGAGGAAATCCCCGCGCCATACCCGGTACAGGACGGACCCGGCGGCCGGACGCGCGTGGGTTCCGGCACGGTGTGGGAGGATCTCGCCGGCTACAGCCGGGCGGTACGCACGGGAGACCACATCGCGGTCTCCGGGACGACAGCCACGCACGGGGATCGCCTTGTCGGCGGTGAGGATCCCGCCGTGCAGACGCACTTCGTGATCGACAAGATCGAGGGCGCGATCGAGTCACTGGGCGGACGCCTCGAGGACGTGTACCGGACCCGTGTCTTCATCCCGGAACTGGCGGACTGGGAGCCGGTAGCCCGCGCCCACGGCCATCGTTTCGGGGATATCCGGCCCGCCAACACGCTGGTCCAGGCGGGTCTCATCGGGTCAGGATACCGGGTCGAGATCGAAGCCGAGGCCCGTGTCGGGAGGCGGACATGACGAAGAGGCGCAGACACATCGGCGGGATCGTCCGGGTGGCCCTGGTCTGGGCGTTCGCCGGGGCGCTCGTCGGCGCGGTGATCGAGATCCTCGCCGACACGCTTCCCGGCGGGCTTCCGATGGCGTCGCTCGTGGATATCTGGCCGCCGGTGCTAGCGATCCTCGGTTTCGCCGCCGGCGTCCTCTTCGGCGCGGCGTTCGGGGTGTCCGAGACGTCCATGCTGAGGACGTTTCGCTCCGCCGTCCGCTTCCGAAAACTCGAGTTGAACCCCGTTACGCGCCGGCTGAGCCGCTGCGCGAGCGTCGACGACCTGCGTGAGGTTGCTCGTCGCCGGCTTCCGCGCGGCGTTTTCGGCTACATCGACGGCGCGGCGGAGGACGAACGAACCCAGGCGCGGAACTGCAACGCCTTCCACCGGATCGAGTTCCGGCCCCGCGTCCTGCGCGATGTGACGAACGTGGATCCCGGCGTGACCGTCCTCGGGAAGCGCCAGCCGCTACCGCTCATCCTCGCCCCCACCGGGTTCAGCCGCATCGCCGATTCAGAGGGCGAACTCGCCGTGGCCCGGGCCGCGGAGCGCGCGGGGATCACCTACAGCCTCTCGACGCTCGGCACCCGCTCGATCGAGGAGGTGGCCGCCGTCAGTTCCGGATCCAAGTGGTTCCAGGTCTACGTGTGGAAGGACCGCGGGTTGGTCGCGGAACTCGTCGAGCGGGCCCGCGAGTCCGGCTACGAAGCGCTCCTCCTCACCGTCGACGTCGCCGTGCTCGGGCGGCGCGAGCGCGATGTCCGCTACGGCTTCACGCTGCCACCGCAACTCGGCCTCGACACGGTCGTCGATGGCATTCGCAAGCCGGGCTGGACCAGGGACTTCCTCACCTCCGAGCCGATCGTCTTCTCGAGCGCCGTCCGCCGGGACGCGGCGGGGGGGACGGGGGGCGTCGACGCCATGGGGCTCGCGCAGTACGTGAACGAGCAATTCGATCCCAAACTCGACTGGGACGATGTCGACTGGCTGCGCTCGATCTGGGACGGCCCCATCGTCATCAAGGGGATTCAGACGGTCGAGGACGCGGTGCTGGCGGCGGACGCCGGCGTCGAGGGCATCGTGATCTCGAACCACGGCGGGCGGCAGCTCGATGACGCACCCCCGACGCTCGAACTGCTGCAGCCCGTCGCCGACGCGGTCGGGGAGCGGCTCGACGTCCTCATCGACGGCGGGGTCCGGCGCGGGAGCGACATCGCGAAGGCCATCGCGCTCGGGGCGAAGGCCTGTCTGGCCGGCCGCGCCTACTTCTACGCGCTCGGGGCCGGCGGCGAGCGGGGCGTGGACCTCGTCCTCAAGTGGTTCGACGAGGGTTTCCGGCGCACGATGGCCCTCCTCGGGGCCCGCACGGTGTCCGAAATCACCCCCGAAATGGTCCGCTGGCGCGACAGCTGATGGGAGCGCATGCGGTTCAGGGAGAGAACCTGAGGACGCGGCTCGCGCGCTTCGCAGCACCCTTCGGAATCGGCGGGAGTTTGACCTTGGTGGCTATGGGGGCAATGCCATCGGGCATCAGCGGACAGGAACGGGAGTGGTTGCCGCTTCCCCTTCAGACAGCAGCATTCGAGGACCTCGATGGAGACCTCTTTGGCAGTCCCCAACGCATCCGCGGGACGCCCGAGGGCGGTTTTCTCGTGGACGACTGGGGGGACTTCACGCTGCGAGCCTTCAGCGCTACCGGTGAACTCCTCTGGGTTGCCGGTGGCGAGGGCCAGGGACCGGGGGAATTCTCCGGATTCTGGGACGTCGAGTACGATGCTGACGGTACCCTGCTGGTGCTCGACGAGCGTAACCGTCGCCTTACGGTCCTGGATTCCTTCGGGAACCTGCAGAGCACACTGCGCCTCCCCGACGGAATGATGGAGCAGGTGATGCCCTCCTCCTGGGCACCGGACGATCGTGTTCTCATGCCTCGCGACAAAGCGACCGGTGTTTGGGTTGGCGTTTCGGAAGGGGGGTTCGTCAGCCGGCGCGGTCCGGTCCTGCCGATCCCATCCGGCCACTCCATGCCAACCCAGGCCTTCGCCGCGCCACTGCGCGACGGAGGAGAGGCCGTCGCCTTCCGCTGGTCGGATTGGATCGTGATGCTCGACTCCGCAGGCAGAATCCGAACAACGATAAACGGAGTCGAGGCGATCCCGTTTCCCGAGGTTGTCTCATACACGCCGAATACAACCCTCCCAGCGGGTGCCAGGGTTCTTCGCGTAACTCGAATAGATCGCGAAGCGACCAGAGCCGTGCGATCCATCACTGCCGATTCGTCTCGACTCCTCGTTCTCTTTGAAGGGGCCAGCGAGAGAGCCAGCCGGATCGTGGATACCTACGGCATTCGCGATGGAGCGTATCTCGGTTCGTACCTGCTTCCTGGGCCGGTGTCAGCCATCGCCGCGCTAACCGACGGGCGCCTCGCAACACTGGAAACCACGTTCGTTCCGACCGTGCGCCTGTGGTCACTTCCCGCAAGATAGTCTGGCCGAAAACGAGCCCGCCGTGAGCGGTCCCTGACCTTGCGAGACAGCGGGATCGTGGATTAGCGTGTTAGGCGGATACATCTTTTAATGCAGATCAATCGAACCGGCGAAAAAAGCGGTCCCCGATGCCCGGACACGAAGCGTACAGAGCGATGGCGATTCGGACGGTTGGCGCGGTCCTGGCGCTGGTTCTTGCTGTCCCCGCGAGCCTCTCCGCGCAGGACAGCCGGACCGCGGCCGACCGCCAGACCGCGGCCGTAGCCGAAACTGCGGACCAGCCCGGCGTCGGTTCTGCCGCCGAGTTCCTGCATACCAGTTTCGCGCCCGTCGCGGCAGGGCCCAACGACATCGTGCAGGGCGTCTGCACCAACTGCCACAACAGCCGGCGCCTGGCGGGAAACCTCACCCTCGAATCGTTCGATGTGGACGCCGCGGACGCGCAGGCGGAGACGGCCGAGAAGATGATCCGCAAGCTGCGCGCCGGCATGATGCCGCCGCCCGGCGTGCGCCGTCCCCCGGAAGAGGAACTGCTCGAGCTCGTCGAGACGCTCGAGATCATCGTGGACGACGCCGCGGCCCGGAACCCGAACCCCGGCGGCCGTACCTTCCAGCGGCTCAACCGGCCCGAGTACGAGCGGGCCATTCGCGACCTGCTGGGGCTCGCGGTGGACGCGGGGAAGTGGCTCCCCAACGACCAGATGAGCGCCAACTTCGACAACATCGCCGACGTGCAGGCGCTCTCTCCGACGCTCCTCGATGCCTATCTGAACGCGGCCGCCGAGATCAGCCGCATGGCTGTGGGCGACCGCAACGCCCCGGCGGTCAACTCGACGTACAAGAACTCGCAGTACGTGTCGCAGCACCCGTGGGACCACGTCGAGGGCGCCCCGTTCGGCACGCGCGGCGGCATGGTCGTGGAGCACACGTTCCCGGCCGACGGCGAGTACACCTTCTCGCTTGTCTTCACCTCCGGCGCCAACTCCCGCATGGAGGATGTCGACATCTCGATCGACGGCGAGCGGGTGGCCCTGCTCCACTACACGCGTCGCGGCGGCGGGGCCGATGATCGCGGCTTCACGCCCGTCGGGACGGAACCGATCTTCGTCCGGGCGGGGCCGCACCGCGTCTCCGCGGCTTTCATCCGGCGCCAGGAAGGACCCTACGAGGACTTGATACGGCCGCACGTGTGGTCGAACGCCGGCGGCGGCTCGGGCGGGGGCGGGATCACGACGCTGCCGCACCTCCAGGACCTCATCGTCGGCGGGCCGTACAACCCGACCGGCGTGTCGGAGTCGCCGGTCCGCAAGCGCATCTTCACCTGCCGTCCCACGTCGCTCGAGGAAGAGCGTCCCTGCGCCCGCGGCATCCTGACCGACCTCGCGCGCAGCGCCTACCGCCGGCCGCTCGAACCGAGCGAAGTCGACGGCCTGATGACGTTCTACGACATGGGCGTCGAGCAGGGCGGGTTCGAGATCGGCGTGCGTCTGGCGCTCGAGGCGATCCTGGCGAGCCCCTTCTTCGTCCTCCGGCTCGAGCGCGAGCCCGAGGGCGTCAGGAGCGGAGAGGCGTACGCGCTCGAGGACATCGACCTCGCCTCGCGCCTTTCGTTCTTCCTCTGGGGCCTGCCCCCGGACGAGGAACTGCGCCAGGCCGCGATCGAGGGACGGCTGTCCGATGCCGACGAACTGGAGGGGCAGGCGCGCCGCATGCTCGCCGACCCCCGCTCGGAGGCGCTGAGTTCGCGCTTCGTGTCGCAGTGGCTGCGGATGCAGGATCTGTACAAGGTCCGCCCCGACCCGAACTTCTTCCCGAACTTCGACGAGAACCTCGCCGATGCGATGAAGCGGGAGACCGAACTTCTCTTCCAGAGCCTCATCCGCGAGGACCGGAGTCTGCTCGACTTCTTCCGGGCGGACTACACGTTCGTGAACGAGCGCCTGGCCCATCACTACGGGTTCGAGGGCGTGGCGGGACGCGACTTCCAGCGCGTGACGTACCCGGGTGACGAGCGCGTCGGGATCCTGGGCCACGGCAGCGTCCTCGTCCTCACCTCGCTGGCGAACCGCACGTCTCCTGTGCTGCGCGGGAAGTGGGTCATGGAGGTGCTGCTCGGAACACCGCCTCCGCCACCCCCGCCGGGCGTGCCGGATCTGGATGAGACGGAGGATTCGAAGGACGGACGGCTGCTCACCACGCGCGAGCGCATGGAGATGCACCGCGCGAGCCCGGCCTGCCGGTCGTGCCACCGGTTCATGGATCCGATCGGCCTCGCGCTCGACAACTTCGATGTGACCGGCAAGTGGCGCCTGCGCGAGAACGGGCTGCCGCTCGACACGCGCGGCGACTTCTACGACGGGACGCCCGTGCAGACGCCGCCCGAACTGGTCGACGCGCTCCTCACGCGCCCGCTGCCGCTCCTCCGGAACTTCACGGAGAACCTGGCCGCGTACGCGCTCGGCCGCCGCGTCGAGTACTACGACCAGCCCTGGATCCGGTCGATCGTGGAGGACGCGGAAGAGGACGATTACAAGCTGTCGTCGCTGATCATGGGCGTCGTGAACGGCGATGCCTTCAGGATGAAGCGGGCCATGCCCATGACCACGGTAGAAGAGGAAGTTTCCGAAGAGGTTTCAGGAGACCGCCGCTAGACGGCCTACCCGGCCGACCGGCGGTCCGGACGCTCCGAGAGGGAGAACATGGATTTCATCACCGGACAGCACCTGCCGCGCAGGACCTTCGTTCGAGGGGTCGGGGCCACGCTGGCTCTGCCGTTTCTCGACGCGATGGTTCCCGCGGGCCGTTTGTGGGGATCGTCGAGCGCGAAGAGCCTGGCGGAGGGGACGGGGACCCGGCTCATCGCGATCGAGGAAGTGCACGGCCTCGCGGGCTGCAACCGCGAACACGGCGCGACGAAGTTTCTCTTCGCGCCGGAGAAGGCGGGACGCGAGTTCGAGATCATCGATGACAGCGCGCTCGTATCGCTGAGGCCGTACCGCGAGCACCTGACGATCATCAGCAACACCGACGTCAGGAACGCGGAGGCGTTCACGCCGCCGGAGATCGGTGGGGACCACTTCCGCTCGAGCGCCGTCTTCCTCACGCAGTCCCATCCGAAGCAGACGCAGGGGTCGGACATCTACTGCGGAACGTCGATGGACCAGATCTACGCGCAGCGCTTCGGCCAGGAAACGCCGATGCCGTCGATGCAGTTCTGCATTGAGAACCTCGATCAGGCCGGCGGCTGCACGTACAACTACTCGTGCGCGTACACCGACTCGCTGAGCTGGGCCTCTCCGACGGAGCCGCTGCCCATGATCCGCGATCCGCGGGTCGCCTTCGACCTTCTGTTCGGCGCGGGCGGGAGCGAGGCGGAGCGGGCGGCGCGGCGGGCCACGCGGCGCAGCATCCTCGACTGGATCTCGGGCGAGATCTCCTCCGTTCAGCGGACTCTCGGCGCGGAGGATGCGCGCCGCATGGACCAGTACCTGACGAACGTGCGCGAGCTGGAGCGGCGCATTCAGATGGTCGAGGGACGGAACTCCAGCGGCGAGGAACGCGCCCTGCCGGAGGCGCCGGCGGGCGTGCCCGATTCGTTCACCGAGCACATGCAGATGCTGTTCGACATCCAGGTGCTCGCGCTCGAGACCGACATGACGCGGGTGATCTCGTTCAAGACGGGGCGCGACGCGCAGAACCGCGTTTTCCCGGACAGCGAGTCGGACCGTCCCTTCCACCCCGCCTCCCACCACGGGAACCGGGAAGAGGCGGTGCTGGAGTTCAACAGGATCAACCAGTTCCGCGTGGGTCAGCTCCCGTACCTCATCGACAAGCTCAAGAACACGATGCACGGCGAGTCGAGCCTGCTCGACCAGAGTGTGGTCCTGTGGGGGTCGCCGATGGCGGATGCGAACCTGCACAACCACCGCCGGGCGCCGCTCTTCATGCTCGGGCACGGCAACGGGATGCTCGAGGGCGACCTGCACATCAAGGCGCCGGACGGGACACCGATGGCAAACGCCATGCTGTCGGTCCTGCACGGACTTGGCGTGGACGACATGCACGAGTTCGGCGACAGCACCGGACCCATGTCGCTCAACCAGGCCGACCCGGTCACGACGGACGCGGGGAGCTGAGCGTGCGCGCGGCGAGGCTCCGGCACGGGTTAGCGGTCCTCTGCGCGGCGCTCCTCGTATCGGCGGGGGCGCCGCCGGCGTTGCCGCCCGATTCGCCCGTCGCCGACGCGGCGATGCGGGGCGAGGTCGAGACGGTGCGCGAATTGCTGCGCCAGGGGCTCGACGTCAACGCGGCGCAGGGCGACGGGATGACGGCGCTGCACTGGGCCGCCGACCGGGGCAACACCGAGTTGGCGGACATGCTCATCTACGCCGGCGCCGACATGGCCGCGGTGACGCGCATCGGGCAGTACACGCCGCTTCACCTCGCCGCGAGACGGGGCTCGGCGGAGATCCTCGGCAGCCTGGTCGCGGCGGGCGCGGACGTGATGGCCCTGACCGCGAACAGCGGCGCCACGGCGCTTCACCTCGCCGCGGCGGCCGGGAGCCCCGAGGCCATCACCGTGCTGCTCGACGCGGGCGCGGACCCCGACGCGGTCGAGGCGGAGTGGGGCCAGACGCCGCTCACCTTCGCGGCGGCCGGCAACCGGGCCGACGCGATCCACGCGCTGCTGGAGGGTGGCGCGAACCCCGACGTCAGGTCGCTCGTCATCGACATCATCGAGCAGGAGAAGCTGGACCGTCTGGCGCGCCAGCGTGAGACGGAGGTGCTGCAGGCGTTCACCGGCGAGGACGACGAGGCGCGCACGCCGACGCCCGGCGAGCTCCAGGCCGCCGTGCGTGCCGGGCGCGAGATCTATGCCGAGGGCCTCCCCGAGGAAGAAGAGGAGGAAGAAGAGGACGAGAGCGATTTCAGTCGTCTCTTCCTGCCCCCGGTCGAGAAGATCGGCGGCTTGACGCCGCTCCTGCACGCGGTCCGCCAAGGCTACGTGGAATCGACCGTCGCCCTCCTCGACGGCGGAGCGGACATCGATCTGGTGAGCGCGGCGGACGGCACGAGTCCGCTCGTGATGGCCGCGATCAATGGTCAGTTCGACCTGGTGCTCATGCTCCTGGAACGGGGCGCGGACCCCAACATCGCGGCCGAGCTGAACGGCGTCTCCCCGCTGTGGGCCGTGATCAACGCCCGCTGGCAGCCGCGCACGCGCTTCCCGCAGCCGCAGGAGCGCCCGCTTCAGAGCGCGAACTACTTGGAGGTGGCGCGCGCGCTGCTCGATGCCGGCGCGGATCCCGACCACCGGATCACCCGGCACCCGTGGTACATGGTCTACACGGGCTGCGGCAACCGGAACTGCGGGCTCGTCGACACCAACGGGGCGACCGCCTTCTGGCGCGCCGCCTACGCGACCGACGTGGAGGCGATGAAGCTCCTCGTCGAGTACGGGGCCGACCCGAACATCCCGACCAAGGCGCCCCCCCGGCGGCAGCGGCTGTCTCCGGACGAGTTCCTGCGGCAGCAGGCGCTGAACGCGCTGCGCGACTCCTCCTACGCGGAACTGGCTGCGGAGGAGCGCCTCAAGCTGCTCCAGGATATTCGGGAGCAGTTGCCCGAGGAGGAGCAGAAGGAGTATCCCGACAAGGACCTCGACAATCTCACCGAAGACATGCGGTCCAAGCTGATCGCGGCTGCCGAGGCGGCGGACCAGGCGCGGGCGAACGCGCCGGATGCATCCGGACTGCCCCCGGTGCCCCCGGGTGGGCCGGGAGTCATGCCCATCCACGCGGCCTCCGGCGTCGGCTACGGCGAGGGGTTCGCGGGGAACGCGCACCGCCACACCCCCGACGGCTGGATGCCGGCCGTGAGGTATCTCATCGAGGAACTCGGCGCGGAAGTGAACGTCCGCGACCATGGCGGTTACACCGCGCTCCACAACGCCGCCTCACGCGGCGATAACGAGATGATCCACTATCTCGTGGAGATGGGCGGGGACGTCACCGTCGTCAGCCGTCGCGGCCAGACGACCGCCGACATGGCCAACGGCCCGGTGCAGCGCGTATCTCCCTTCCCGGAGACGGTCGCGCTTCTCGAGAGCCTGGGGTCGCACAACAACGACAACTGCCTGACCTGCTGAACGACAGAGAACCCTCCAAAACAAACAGAACCGAAACGGAGAACCATGGCCAAGTACATGTTCCGGACGAGCTACACGCAGTCCGGCCTTCAGGGACTGATCGCCGAGGGAGGCACCGGCCGCCGCGAGGCGCTGCGCCAGACGGTGGAGAGCGCCGGCGGCACGCTGGAAGGCTTCTACTACGCCTTCGGTGACGACGACCTGCTCCTGATCACCGATCTTCCCGATGAGCAGGCCGCCCTGTCGCTGTCGCTGAACATCGCCGCGGCCGGCGCGCTCAGCGTCTCCGTCACGGTGCTGATCGACCCCGAGACCGTGGACGAAGCCGTCGCCCAGGGCGTTTCCTACCGCCCGCCGGGAGCCTGACGCCCCGGCAACTCCGCTCGCTGTGACCTTTTCGGTCCGGTAAGGGTCTAGCTCCCAGAGCCGTCACCATGACCTGTGACCTCCGGGAGTCGCCTTGCCGCACAAGCAGGGAAAGACGGGACCCGCCGCAGCGCGCGCGGCCCTGCTCGCGAGTCTTGCACTTGGGCTGTTCGTGCCGCCCGTCTCGGCGCAGGAGGCTCGCCCGCGCCTGTCGGGGATTCTTCTGACCGAAGGCACTGGCGCGCCGGTGGAGGGCGCGCACATCAGGCTCGTCGATCCGGACGAACTCGTCGTGGCGGAAGACATTTCGGACCCCGGGGGCGCGTTCGGACTGCCCATGCCTCCGGCGGGGGTGTATCGCCTCCTGGTGGCCCGCATCGGCTATGAGTCGTGGGCCTCGGACACCCTCCACGTCGACTGGGCAAGGGAGTCCCGGACGCTGCGGCTGGACATCCCGGTGGAGCCGATTCCGCTCCCGGAACTGTCGGTCTCGGAGGAGAACGTCTGTCCGACCACCCCGGAGGAGCGCGCGCAAGCCTTCGCCCTCTACGAGTCGGTTCTCCCGATCCTCGCCACGGTGTCGCACACCGCGGATCTGGGCTCTCTGCGGATGCGAATCGTCCGACCGATCAAGTACTACTTCGCCCAGGGCACGCACCGATTCCGGCCCGACACAGTGACCGTCATCACAGGAAAGTCGCTGAACAACGCGTCGCCGGAGCACCTCGTGGCACATGGATACGCCGCCGTGGTCGACACGATGACCACGTTCTACGCTCCCGACGGAGACGCGTTGGCAGCGCCGGGCTTCCTCGCGACTCATTGCCTGCGGCCGGTGGAGGGTGAGGACGAGGCAACGGTCGGGTTGGGGTTCGAACCGAAGCCGGATCGGGAGGACGTTGTGGATGTCGCCGGCGTTCTCTGGATCGACACGGTGGCCGGCGGGCCACGCGAACTGGAGTTCCGGTACACGTCCGTGCGTCCATTCCTGCGCCAAAACCTGGAGCCGGCCCTGCGGTTGTGGTTCGAGGCCCACTATGGCCGTGTGAACTTCGGCAGGATCCAGATAAGGGATGCGTCCCGCTTCGGCGGCGTCCTTCACTTCGCGCGCATTGCTCGCGATCGGTGGCTGATCCACAAGTGGCGGATTCGCCGTCCTGTTCTACTTCATCGCGGGTATTTTGCGGCTGGTTCGCGCGGTAGCGTCACGCCCGTGGCGTATCCGCTCGAGTTCAGCGGAGAGATTATCACGCTCCTCCTGCCGTAGCGACGGGGACACCGAGGACGGTGTCGGCCGCGTTGCGCGGGGGGGTTGGTGCGGAACAAGTTGGGGCTCCGTTCAGAGATCCTCCGAGCCTGTGAGCTGACATGCGTATCGGCCCCGCTCCCGTCCTCTTCCTTTCGTTCCTGTCCGCCGGGCTGACTCTCGGCTGCGAGCCCGGCGACGGCACGCCCGGCGTCTCCGGCGAGCCGGGGCTGCTCGAGTCAGCCTCGGCCCGGCCCGTCATGCCGGTGCTCGCCGAAGAGCCGCCGCCCCCGTTCGGCGGGTATCCCGGCGTGCGGCACGGCGGCAACTACATGCACAACTACTACCTGCCGCCGGCGCCCGGGACGACGCCCTGGTTCCCCTCGTGGTCGCCCGATGGGGCAGCGATCGCGGTAGGAATGGCCGGCTCCGTCTGGGAAGTGGACGTGGAGACGGGCGACGCGACCGAACTCACGCGCGGGGGCACGTATCACTCGTCCCCCTCCTATTCCCCCGATGGCCGCTGGATCGTGTACACCGCGGACTACGGCGGCGAACGGATCCAGCTCGAGATGCTGGACACGGAGAGCGGCGAGACGCGGGCGCTGACGGACGACAGCTTCGTGTACGCGGACCCGGTGTTCTCCCCGGATGGGAGCCGCATCGCGTACGTGTCGAGCGCGCCGAACGGGTTCTTCAACGTCTACATCCGGGCGGTGGCGGACGGGGACTGGGCGGGACCCGAGATCGCCGTCAGCAGCGACAACAGCTACGGGAACAACCGGCTCTACTTCGGACCGATGGACATGCACCTGTCCCCCGCGTGGATGCCTGACGGAGAGGAACTCCTCCTCGTCTCGAACCGGGACGTCCCGCTGGGCTCGGGGAACGTGATCCGCGTGCCGGCGCGCGCGGACGGAATCCGGGAGGCGCGGACGGTGCTGCGCGAGCAGACCCTCTACCGCACCCGGCCGGACGTCTCGCTCGACGGTCGCCGCTTCGTCTACTCGTCGACGGCGGGCGCGGCGGACCAGTTCAACAACCTGTACGTGCAGCCGACCGAGGGCGGGGAACCGTACAAGCTCACCTTCTTCGAGCACGACGCCTTTCACCCGCGCTGGTCGCCCGACGGGGAGTCGATCGCCTACATCACGAACGAGGACGGCCTCCCGCAACTCGAGTTGATCGAGACGTACGGCGGCGGGCGGCGGCGGATCGAGATCGGCGAGCGCGAGTACGCGGGGCCGACGGGCATGCTCTCGGTTACGGTGCGCACGGACGCGAGCGGGCGGGATCCGGTGGCCGCGCGCGTGACGCTGCTGGGGCCGGACGGGAAGTATCACGCCCCGCCTGACGAATACGCCCGCATCGGCCAGCGAGGACGCTATCCCGCCTTCCACACGGACGGAACGTTCACCGTTGCGCTCCCGCCGGGCGAAGCGGATCTCACCGTCGTGAAGGGCTTCGAGATCGAGCCCCAGCGCATGAAGGTGGCGATCGAGGCCGGGGAGACGGTGGATCTGGCCGTCACCCTGCACCGGTTCGCGGATCTCTCGGCGGGCGGGTGGCACAACGGCTCCACGCACGTCCACATGAACTACGCGGGGAACCTCCACAACACGCTCGAGAACCTGATGTTCATGTCCGCGGGGGAGGACCAGGACATCGTCAACGAGCAGGTGGCGAACAAGGACAACCGGATCCTCGACCACCAGTTCTTCGTGCCGGGCGGTGGCGCCCACCCGGTGTCCACCGAGGAGATGGTCGTCGTCGTGGGACAGGAGTACCGGCCGCCGTTCTACGGGCACGTGTTCATGTTCGGGATGCGCGACCACCTCATCTCGCCGTTCACGACGGGATACGAGGGGACGGGGATCGAGAGCCTCTATCCGTCGAACACGGACATGATGCGAAAGGCGCAGGAGCAGGGGGCGACGACGGGCTATGTCCACCCCTACTTCGGCGATGTGGACCCGCTCACGTTCGGGCTGATGGGCGGGAAGGGGTTCATGGTCGACGCGGTGCTGGGCACGAGCGACGCGCTCGAGTGGTCCACGGCCGAGCGGGCCGGGTTCTTCCCGCTCTACGCGCTGTGGAGCAACGACGTCCGCGTGTGCGCGACCGGGGGAGAGGACTCGATCAGCAACCTGCACGCGACGCCGCTCGTGGGGGCGATGCGGACGTACGTGCGGACGCCGGACGGGCGTCTGACGGCGGACGGCTGGTTTGAGGGCCTCCGGGGCGCTGCGGCGTTCGTGACGAACGGGCCGCTCGTCGAACTCACGGTGAACGGCGAGATCCCGGGTTCCGTGGTGGAACTCGGGAGCGGCGCGACGAGCGTCGAGGTGGAGGCGAGCGTGCGGTCCATCGTGCCGCTGACGCGGGTCTGGCTGGTGCGCGACGGCGAGGACATCCTCGACCTTGAACTCTCCGAGGACCGCAAGTCGGCCTCGTTCTCCGGCGACGTGGAGATCGACGGGAGCGGCTGGATCCACCTGCGGGCCGAGGGCGAGCCGGAGGAACGCTTCCCGCTCGACGCGGCCTACCCGCAGGGGTTTACGAATCCGGTCTGGTTCACGGTCGGCGGCGAGGCGATCCGCGACGCGGCGGGCGCGCAGTACGGCCTCGAGTGGATCGATGAACTCGAACGGCAGGCGCGTGAGTGGCCGGGCTGGCGCTCGCAGGCCGAGCAGGACCACGTCTACGCCCAGTTCGAGGAGGCGCGTGACGTGTACCGGCGGCTGTTGGCGGAAGCCGGCGCGGGCGGCGACTGAGCGCAGTACCGCAGGCTCGCCGGTGAGCGAAAGGCGCCCGTATCGGACCGAACTCACGCCGCTCGAGTTCCTGCGGCGGAGCGCGTTCGTGTACCCCGACAAGCCGGCCGTCGTGCACGGCGCGCGGAGCTACACCTACCGGGAGTTCGAGCTTCGCGTCCGGCGCTTGGCGGCGGGACTGCTCCGGGCCGGGGTCGAGCCGGGCGACCGCGTGGCCTTCCTGTCGCCGAACACGCCGCCCCTGCTCGAGGCGCACTACGGCGTGCCGGCCGCGGGCGGCGTCCTGGTCGCGATCAACACGCGGCTCGGAGCGGGCGAGATTGCCTACATCCTCGAGCACAGCGGCGCGCGCTACCTGTTCGTCGACCGGGCGCTCGAAGGCCTGATCGACGAGGGCGCGCTGCGCGGCAACGGGGTGTCGGTGGTGCGGATCGACGACAGCGGCGCGCCCGACGATCCCTACGAGGCGTTTCTCGCGTCGACCGCCGATGCCGCCTCCGGCGAGCCGCCCCCGCTCGCGGCCGGACCCGATGACGAGGAAGACCCGATCTCGATGAACTACACGTCGGGAACGACGGGCCGCCCCAAGGGTGTCGTGTACACCCACCGCGGCGCGTACCTGAACGCGATCGGCGAGCTCATCGAGATGGAGATGACGCCCGGCGCCGTCTATCTGTGGACGCTTCCGATGTTTCACTGCAACGGGTGGTGCTTCACGTGGGCGGTGACCGCGATCGCGGGTACGCACGTGTGTTTGAGAGACGTCGACCCCGGCCGCATCTGGGAGTTGATCGAATCCGAGGGCGTGACCCACTACTGCGGGGCGCCGACCGTGCAGATCATGCTCGTGAACGATCCCGCCGCGCGGCGCCTCTACCACCCGGTGCGCACGATGATCGCCGGGGCGCCCCCGTCGCCGACGCTGCTCGAACAGTTGCGGGCCCTCAACTTCCAGCCCGTCCACGCCTACGGGTTGACCGAGACGTACGGCCCCACCGCCACCTGCGCCTGGCACGCGGACTGGGACGACCGGGGGCCGGAAGACCAGGCCCGCCTGCTCGCCCGCCAGGGCCAGTCCTTCGTCGGTGCCGATCTCATGCGAGTCGTGGACGAAGAGGGCGGGGACGTGCCGCGCGACGGCGCGACCATGGGCGAGGTCGTGATGCGCGGGAACATCGTCATGAAGGGCTACTTCGCGCAGCCGGAGGCGACCGACGAAGCCTTCCGCGGGGGGTGGTTCCACTCCGGCGACCTCGCCGTGTGGCACCCCGACGGCTACGTGGAACTCCGGGACCGGGCCAAGGACATCATCATCTCCGGCGGCGAGAACATCTCCACCATCGAAGTCGAACAGACGGTGGCCCGCCATCCCGCCGTACTCGAGTGCGCGGTGATCGCGATCCCGCACGAGGAATGGGGCGAACGGCCCAAGGCGTTCGTCACCCTGAAGCCGGGAGTCGACGCCACGGAACGCGAGGTCATCGACTTCTGCCGCGACCGCATCGCCCACTTCAAGTGCCCCGCGGCCGTCGAGTTCGGCCCCCTCCCCAAGACCTCCACCGGCAAGGTCCAGAAGTACATCCTCCGCGACCGCGAATGGGCCGGCCGCGAGAAGCGCATCAACTGACCCTACACCCGCACGGCCAACCCGTCGTGGAGGGCGGTGCGGTAGGCCTTGAGCGCTGGCACGAAGCCCATCAGGAATCCGGCCATCACCACGGCGCCGAGGAAGAGCAGCTCGATGGGGCCGGGTGGCCGGATCGGGATGAAGAGCCCCACCTGCGCCTCGACAACAGACTGGCCGGCTGAGAGCAGCACATACACCAGCGCGAGTCCCGCGAGCGCACCCGCCGCGGCCAGGCACACGGATTCGAGCACCAGCAGGGCCACGATGCGGTTCGGTCCGGCTCCGACGGCGCGCAGGATCGCCATCTCGCGCCGGCGCTCGTTGAGCGACGTGTAGAGCGAGACCAGCATGCCCAGCAGTCCCACCAGCACGACGAAAATCGTCACCAGCCGGAGGCCGGTCTCGGCGGACCCCAGGCCTTGCCACATCTCGTTCAGGGCGACTCCGGGGATCACGGCCATCATCGGCTCGCCCTCGAAGTCGTTGATCTCGCGCTGCAGCCGGAGTACGTCCCGGCGGTTGGTCGTGCCCACGAAGAACGAGGTCACCTGTGTGATCTCGATCTCGTCCATCGCGAGCACTTCCTCGTGCGTGTGCTCATCGCCGGGCATGGGGGGCGCGCCGTCCTCCCATCCGAAGTGCATGGCCTCGATGCCCTCGAGGGTGACGTAGACCGCGCGGTCTACCGGGGTGAAGGTCTTGTCGAGGATGCCCACGACCTCGAAGTGCAGGTGTTCATGGTTCAGAAAGCCCACCTCGCCGATCCCGTGCGTCACCTCGACCTCGTCGCCGAGCCCGTAGCCCAGTTCGCTCGCGACATCCGCGCCCAGCGTCACATCGAATACCTCCGAGCCGGCACGGCCCTCCGCCAGCGTGATCTCCTGTCCCCCTCGATACCTGTAGTGCCGATAGAAGTCCTCGTTGGTGCCGATGACCCGGAATCCCCTGTGGCTGTCGCCAAGGCCGTAGGGGATGGTCCACTCGATGGCCGGGTGTTCGGCCCATTCGCGGTAGGTATCCCAGGACAGGTTGTTCGTCGGCGATCCCATGCCGAAAACCGAATACAACAGCAACTGAATCGTGCCGCCCTTGGTACCTACGATCAGGTCGGTCTGGCTGATCGTGTTGGAGAAGCTCTCGCGCATGCCCACGCGCACGTTCTCGACGCCGATCAGGAGGGCGACGCTGAGGGCGATGGAGCCCACCGTGAGCGAGGTGCTGAAGGCGCGATTGCGGAGCGACTTGAGCGCGAGGTCCAGGACCAGCATCAGAGTGCCGCCTTGTTGATGTCGGGGAGCGAGATCGTGCGGGAGAACATGCCCTC